>Ga0160420_100154_pt1 | contig 39663 bp, 72 predicted proteins | sample CelAP2metagpilot_FD_108197 | JGI IMG/M metagenome (GOLD analysis project Ga0160420, IMG submission 108197) | Phycosphere-associated microbial communities from algal ponds in Kailua-Kona, Hawaii, USA - Cellana AP2-5-5 metagenome pilot | ecosystem: Engineered > Artificial ecosystem > Aquaculture >...
GAGGAGGAGGAGGAGGAGGAGGAGGTGGAGGAGAAGGAGGAGGAGGAGGAGGAGGAGGGCGGGGGGACGCAGACAGGGCAGAAGGAGGGGACGTAGACGGCAAGAAAGCACTTTGAAAGACTGGAGGAGGAGGGGGAGGAACGGAGGGAGGGGGAGATGGAGAGATGAATGTGCATACCCAGTTTGATCGAGAATGTAACAGATGCGGCACGAGAAACACCATGTGTGATGAATGACAAGAAGGAAGCAAAGGCCAAGACAAGCGGGAAAGTAAGCCGACAACCACCACTAATGTCAGTGGCACACTACGCAGTAGCTTAGTGTAACGGTAGCATCAGTCGCAGCGACCGCAGAACAATCGGAAAAAGAGATGAAAAAGAAGGAAAAACTCGTGTTCTCAGATTAGAGAGAAAGCAGGATATTTCATTCATCTCATTCTTCTTATTCTTACCACTATTCTTAAGTCTATCTACTCTTCCATCCCTCCTTTTCCCTCAATCCAATTGATTTTTCTTCATCCATTTCTCTCTCATACTATCACTGTGCATCTCCCCTCCTTCCCTCCCTCCATGGTCGCCATTAACGTCTTTCCTTCCTGTCTTGCTGGCTGGCCAAATAATGTGTGTGTGCATGTGTATACGTGTCCCCCTCTCCACCCCTCCCTCCCTCCATCCATCTCTACTTCATCTCGCTCCCTCCCTCCCTCCCTCCCCTCCCTACTTTAGCTCCTCGAATTCGCCGTCACTCCAACAGCAGACCAAGCCCAGCTTGAAGTCGACGAGAGGCAGATCCAGGTGTGTCTGCAGGGAGGGAGAGAGGAAGGAAGGGAAGCAGAATGTCGATGCACTGGCTCGGACTTTTAATTTCCTTTCTCGCCGCCCTCCCTTCCTCACTTTCTCCTCCCTCCTCCCTCCGTCCTTCCTCCCTTTCTCCTTTCTCCCCTCCCTCCCTCCCTACCATCAGCTTGGCCTGCTCCGGCGTGATGGGCTTCCCCTTAGTGCAGACGACGAAGGCCTCGAGTAGGACGAGCTTCCCGTCCTTGATCTCCAGATTGAGTCCGAGCCTGGGGGAAGAGAGAGGGAAGGAGGAAGGACGTGAGGGAGGAAATTTTGAGTGTGAGGTATATGCCTGTCGCTCTGATTGGCTTGGAGGTATGTCGAAATAGACAGGGTCCACAAGAAAGGAAGGGGAGGGAGGGAGGGAGGAAGGAAGGGGCATGCGTACTTGCGGAAAAGTTGAAACATGGAGGCTGGGAAGTAGTGGAGAGGGTCGTCGGCCACCTGCAGCGTCAGGTCCTTGTCGGCCACTGCGCCCGATTTGGCGAAGTCTTGCACCTGAGTGCATCAGGGGGGTAGAGGGAAGGAGGGAGGGAGGGAGGCTAAGCATGAGGGCATCTTTGGTCTTTGATGGCGGTCCGGTCGCAAGAAGAGGGAGGGAGGGAGGGAGGGAGGGAGGGAGGGAGCGAGGGAGGGCACAGGCATACTTTGAAGTCACGGAAGTAGGCCAGAACGTCTTTCCGGGAGCGGTTGGTGGCCAGGAGGCCGACTTGGCCGGAGAGACGCTGTGGGAAGGAGGAGAGAGGGAGGGATGGACGGAGGGAGGGGTAGGTGAGTTGGATGAATGGCAAGTAATGCGCATGCAGGGAGCCTCGACTCTTCCTTTTCCTTCCTCCTTCCTTCCCTCCCTCTCTCCCTCGCTCACCTTGCTCAGGAAGCGAAGGTTGTCTCTGAACTCGTCCTCGGGGTGCATCCCCAGGGCCTTCTGCATCACCTTGTTCTTGCCCATGAAGAAGCTGAGGAAGGGAAGGGCGGGAGAGAAGAGAGGTAAGGGTAAGTGGAACGACTCGGAGCGCCTTTCGTCCAACCCTTTCCTTTCTCGTAGAGAAGCTGGAGGAGAAAGGGATACAGGGAAGAGGAAGTGGAAAGTAGAATGGAAGAGAGGGGGGCGTACCGGCTATCCCGCCACTCAATCCGCACATCCTTGAACTTAGCACTGCGCATGTGCTCGAACGAAAACACATATAGGGAGGAGAACGAATCAAGGGCCTCGCGGAGCTTGGCGATGGTGCCGGCTTTTTGCTCGCGGCCTTTGCTGGTGGTCTTGGTGAGGGAGACTGTAAGGAGTGAGGACGAGGAGAGAGGAGGGGGAAAGGGCCGTCAGAGGAGGTACTCCGAGGGTTCGCGGCTTCCAAATCATGATATAATACAAACAGTCTCTGGATTGTGCTCCCGGAGACTGTGAAGGAATGAGGGAGAGACCAGGGGAAGAAGGGAGGGCCGGAGGATGGGGAGGTAGTAGCCTCCAGTCGATGGACCCCATTTCCTTTATACCTTTCTTGTCGCGTCTTGACTTGGGCATGGCTGCTGACTGGCTGCTATTGTGGCGACGATGACGATGGATCGCTTTTCGTGTAGTGGTTTGTCTTCCTGAAGCTGAATAGGGGCGCTGGTACAAGAGTTGGTAGAGAGGTAGTAAAGAGATGGGGTTAGGGGGAGGTCGCCTTCAGATAGCGTGAGGTTTTCGTGGGGCCGACACCAAGGCGTTTCCAGAGTCGCCCCTGATTGTTAAGTCTTGTCATCTACCTGACTACAGGCACTTTTATTCCTGTTTACGCCCAAGGCACCCATGAGAATGGGGAACAAGAGAGGGAAATGCGGGTAGCCACCCGGCATGGCCCACGGGCGCGCCTCGGCTTGGGCCGCCGTTGTGTTGCTTCTTTGCCTTCTCCCCATCGGTGTCCTCGTTTCACATATCTTCTCCTACGACACACGAAATAAGACATCGTAATTACCAATAGCAGGATGACAAGTAGGACAAAACCCAGAAGAAGATCATTCCTGCTCCTTTTCCTTCCTGTCTTTCTCCTGCTCCTCCGTCCCCTCCTTCCCCTCGCCTTCCTTCCTTCCCCACCCCCCGTCCAGCACCACCGCGTCGTATCCCTCAACCTCTACGCTACGCCTTCGGCTCCAACTCCTTCCACGCCATTGCTCCCTCGAGCCTTGTACGTGCACCTGCCCTTTTGTCGTCGTCGTTGCTTTTATTGCGACTTTCCTATCAAAGTCGTAGGGGACGGCGCGACGGCTGCTGATAAATACAGCCGTGAGTACGTCCAGCTGGTGCTACGAGAAATGAAGGCCGCCTTTGGAAGGACGGTGAGGGAGGGAGGGAGAGAGGAGAGGGGGGGACATTGGGTAGAAGGCGTGCCATGGTCGTTGTCGGAGCTTGGCGGGTTGACCTCTTCTGCCTCCTCTTCCACCTCCTCTTCCACGTCCTCCTCCTCCTCCTCCTCCTCCTCATCATCATCATCATCATCACCATCATCATCTCCCTCCTCCTCCTCCTCCTCCTCCCCAAGCACCACCACTGCGGGCGTCATCAAAGCCAGTGGGGGCCTGACCAGTATCTTCTTCGGTGGCGGCACTCCCTCCCTCACCCCGCCCCACCTCCTTCGCCTTCTCCTGAAAGAGATCGAGGACTTGTTCGGGGTGAGCGATGAGGCGGAAGTGTCCATGGAGATGGACCCGGGCACTTTCGACGAGGAGAGGCTGGAGGCCTTCCTGGCCTGTGGTGGGTGAGGAGGGGTAGCGGGAGGGAGGGGGAAGTACTACAACAAGCATTGTTGCAGGGAGGGAAAGAAGAAAGGAGGAGGAATGAAGGGAGAGAGCGAGCGAGGAAGGAATGGAAGAAAAATGCTCCTCTGACTGACTGCCTCTATGTGCTTGCTGATTTACGACGACGACAGGGATCAACCGGGTGAGCGTGGGTGTACAATCCTTCAACCAAACTCTCCTCTCCGCCGCTGGGCGCGCGCACAAGTAAGTACGCTACGCTTCCTCCCCCCTAGCACTCTTCCCTCCCTACCTTATTTTCCTCTCCGCCTACCCTTCCTTACCCTCACCCTTAACCTCACCGTCATCCTCACCCCCTCCCTCCACTATCCACCCCCCCCTCTCCCCAGCCGTGACGAGGTCCGCGCTGCCCTCGATCTCCTGAGAAAGCCGAGGAAGAGGGCCCGCCTCAACTTCAGCCTCGATCTGATCAGCGGTCTCCCTTTTCAGGTAGGGGGGTGGGGAGGGAGAGGAGGAGGGAGAAATGGAAAAAGGGTACATTTGAACACGACAAAAACGCGTTTTTCTGACGAGGACACTCCCTCCCTCCCTCCCTCCCTCCCTCTCTCAGTCCCTGGAGCAGTGGGAAGAATCTCTCCGCGAGGCCATCGCTGTCTGTCCTCCTCACATCTCTCTCTACGACCTCCAAGTCGAGCCAGGAACGGTGGGGAGGGAGGGAGAGAGTGAGGGAGGGAGGTCAGGGGATCCTGCTGGCCGACTCAGGTGGTGTTTAACAAGTCTCCTCCCTCCTCTCCCTCCTTCCTCCTTCCCCCCCCCTCCTTTCTCTTGCAGGCCTTTGGTCGCTGGTACGGGAAGGGAGAAGGCGAGGGCAACAGTACGCACGAAGCTTCCTCCTCTTTTTCTTCCACTTCCACTTCTTCCTCCTCCTCTTCCTCCCTCCCTCCTTCTCTTTCCTCTCCCTCTCCTCTGCCTCCTGAGGAGTCTACCGCGTCCATGTATGTCCGAGCCTCGGCCTTGCTTCAAGAGGCGGGCTATGACCATTATGAGGTGGGGAAAGAGGGGGGAGGGTGGAGGCGATTGTACTTCGCTTTAACCATTTTCAGATCGAGCAATCAATGAACCCCCCCCCCGTCCCTCCCTCTCTCCCTTCCCAAGGTCTCCAACTACGCCAAGCCCGGCTTTCAATGTCGTCACAATAGGGTATATTGGGAAGGCGTGCCTTTCCTGGCCCTGGGCATGGGAGCGGCGAGCTACCTAGGTAAAAAGGGGGGAAGGGAGGGAGGGAGGGAATGGGGAAGGAAGAGACAGCACAGCTCATCGATCGAAGCCTTCTCAACGCTCTGCCTTTCTCCCTCCAAGACTGGCACCGCTTCAGCCGCCCTCGGTCTCTATTCAATTACACCATGTGGGTGCACGAGCTAGAGCAAGAAGGGTGGAGGAAAGCCAGCGGCCTGGAGGAGGCGCAGAAGGAGACGTCGAAATTGCAATGGCAGTTGGACAGGTAGGCTTGCTCCCATCCCTCCCTTCTTCCAAGCCATCTTATCCTCATCGCGGTCGGTGGTACACGGATAGGACTCGTGAGTGGTTGTCAACTTCTTTCTCCTTTCCCTCCCTCCCTCCCTCCCTTCTTTTGCAGACTGGAGGACCTGCTTATGGTGGGCCTCCGTCTCAAGGAAGGAGTGGAGCTTTATACCCTCGCACAGCAGACAGGGATGGAGGGAGGTTGGGAGAGGGGGAGAGCCGCACAAGTCGTTTTGGCATGCGAACAGGCCGTGGAACGATTTATCTCCATGGGCGCTGTTGTACTGGAGAAAGGAGGGGGAGGGGGAGGAAGCAGAAGGACAAGGGTAGTGTTGACGGATCCGATGGGATTTTTGCTGTCAAACGAGATTATTGCCGAGATCTTCGCAGCGGTTGAGATATTGTTTGAGGGATGGGAGGAGGGGGATAAAGGAGGAACGGAAGGAGGGAGGAAAGAAAGTACAACAACCACCAGGTAAAGTAAATACAATGACAATGACACGACAAGAGCTGCACCTGTAAATTTGTAGATGAAAGAGTCAGATGGTAACGAAAGGCTGAATTGATCAAGAAAGGGGGACAGAGAGCAATGCCACTGCGTTGGATTGCATCCGATTCTCTTCTTATCTTCTGCGTTTATTTGTAATGTCCAAAATAATATCAAAAAATATTTCCAAAAGAAACAATTTAATTCCCCCCCTATTCGTGTCTTTTAACAAGTCGCATGCATTTCTTTCCCTTTTCCACTTCATTTGCTTGTCAGCGGCCGAAAGCCCTGCCAGTCCGCGGGACACTTGAAGTCCCTCTCCTGCATGTACCGCAAGAGGGTACGCGATGGCCCGTCTCCTCCCACTTGTTCCATCATCGCATCACACGCCCGAAAGCACTCTGCGGCTTGGACCCAAAGGCCATTTATGTAGTTTGTGAGGCCTACCTCGAAAGTAGAGCGGAAATGATCCGCTCCGGCAGCGCTCTCTTGTAAGTAAAGAATGTCCTGGGAGGAAGGGATCCAGGGTGGGGGGCAGCGAGATTGTTGGGGGGCTAAGTATAGAGCGAGTATTCTTAAAAAGTATTCCCCGGCCCGTGTCATGCACTCCTCCCTTTCTAAGTACCTTGTCTTTCTTCCAAATATCCGCCGAGTAAGTCTTGAAGGCACTTCGAGAGGGGAAATCCGATAGGGGGCCAGGGTGAGCGTCGAATGTATAGATGGAGCGGGGGGTTGCCGAACCCTTAACTGTTATCACATCTAACTTTCGGCACCGCTTTCGTGGATGTGTGGAGAGGATCTGATAAAAGCTATCAGTCATCAAGACAGGTACTCCATATTGTGTCGCAGCTGTCTCCATACGTGCGGCCATATTGACGTGTGGGGAAAGATAGGTGGCATCAACCTTGTGTCTGCTCCCAACGGCGCCTTCGATGGCCCAGCCAGCGTGTAAACCGAATCGCATGTGCAATTCAAATGGTTCGCCGTCTTTGCCATGAAGGCGTGGGTCATTGCAAAGGGACTGGAGTTTCTTATCCCTCTTCAAGGCGACGAGAATTTTGAGGAAGCCAAGGAGTGCTATGGACGAGCAAAAGAAGCGAGAGAGAAAGAAATGTTTGGCATTGTATGGAAACGGAAGAATAAAGAAGAAGGGAGGGAAATGCTTACCTTGGTCTGCAAGGGCTTCCACGCCCGGGATTCGCCGGACGTCGAGATGGGTGAGGTTGCTGCCGCCACCGGCAGTGGCAGGGCCAAGTTTGGAGGAAGAACCGCTGCCAGCAGAAGAGAGAAAAGAGCGGGACACGCTCAGAAGTTTCTCTTCGTCACCAATGCGCCACATAAGGAGGAATGAGTTACCTGGAAAAGATTAGAATGACGGTTCACATGAATGAGAAAGGTAGATCTCATATTGTATAATTCACACGCACAAAAAGAGCGTGCGTACCTAAATTCTTATTGCAAACTCCTTTCCACAGCGACACGTTTTCATGCACGATAGCAGCAACTTGATTCACAAAAGTCATGGCTTCGGCCTCGAGGTGCTTAACGATGGAGTCAAAATGGTGAATGTCGCAGAAGCCCATGATTGCCATTACACTGAGAAAATGGAGAGGAAAGGATGAGTGCAGAAAAGAGAGGAAAATAGGGATTCTCTCTAAAAACAGAAAAAGATGGCTCTGACTAAGATTTTGTCAGGACAAGCTTAGTTTCGTAAAAGATCAATCAATTCCATCTCCCGAGCTCTGACCGTTTTCCTGGCAGCAAAGGGTTCAAAATCGCTTGCGGCTTGTTCATATCTAAATTGTGAGAGATGATATCAGCGCCAGCGATACCAAAGCCCACTCGAAGGAGCCGGGTTATCTTTTTGAGAGATGCAGCGATGAGAGCAGTCTCGTATTGAGCGTGTCTGATGGTATTAGCTTGGCTGCTGTTCGGGGCTTCCAGCTGGACGGGGAAAGAGGATTGGAATTGGATTGTAAAGCGATCTGAAACCTCCGACAGATCTCAACGCTCCTAAATCAGAATTATAAACCAAGGAGACAGAGGCAAGGGAAAGCTTACCTCAAATTCTCCCAAGGGATCTTCTGCTAATTTTTGAACCAGTTGGATGATCCAATCGATGGGCGACACAATTAGACGTCGCGTGTCCTTGCTAAATGCATGGGCACCGAGAACTAGGAGGGCAGCAAGAAAAACAGGGAGGTAAAATTCCTCAAGGAGAATGCGCTGCCGGTACGCTAAACTGACGTCGAAAACGGCGGCAGTGAAAGCGATGGGCTGGGTGGCATTGTTAGAGGCCAAGTTCCGTTGTTGGTTCAGTTGCCGCTGCTCATGCCATTGTCTATTCTCGCCTTCCTCCACCCAGCTCCCTCCCCAAGGCGGGACATCATCCAGTTCAGGGCCTTCTACTCCTACTTCTCCACCGCCTGCCACCGGCAAGGTATGTAAAGGCTCGAGGGAGGGCACTGGGGATGACGGGGATGGGGGAAAGGAAACCAGCTGCAGGCGGTAGATTTCGGTATCCCGTAAGATGGCCAAGCGAGAGGCGTCATGGATAAGGAATGGAGCAGTCTCTTGGTTCACGCCCAACTGAAGCGATAGCAGCATGCCTCCTCCTCTTCCCCTCATTTCCCCCCCGAAATAATTCAAGTACGACGTGAGCACCACCTTTGCCATCTTCCCATCGTCGTCTTTTGCTTGTACAGCGTGCAGCATAGCGGTAGCTGCAGGCAACGCTTGGTCGAATCTCGCGTGATTACTGTTCAGGAAGGCCAACATCAGCAAGGCGCCAGACAAAGTGAGAATGAGGCGATGCATTATGAGGTTGTACAGCTCTGCCTCCAAGGGCTTGCCATTCCCTCCCCCTCCTCCGCCACCTCTTCTCCCTCCTCCGCCCGTGCCATTACTTCCACCTCGGCTGCTGTTCCTGATGTCGCTGATCCTGCCTCCTCCATCATAAGCACGAGGGTCTCTCCCCACAAAGGAAATTGATGGTCGCGGCAGTAGAGAAGTGCGGGAGCTCCTTTTTTCACTACTACTATTATCGATCCCTCTATGCGTCCCTTCCCGACGAACCCAGGCCAGTCCCGCGGAGAGAATGGAAGTGGGCTGCTGCAGCTGCTGCTGATGAATGTTTTGATGCTGAAAAGAGCGAACAGTAGGTGTCGTACTGGATCTTGGGAAAGAAGAGGAAGAAGGGCCCGGGGATGAAGCCAGAGAGGAGGGATCAGAAGACACAGCTTTCCAGCAGTCGTTCGGAATTACATGGCGGTCAATGACGCGAAAGAGCCGAAATTTGTGCAGTGTATTCAGGACTACCGACGGCCCGATCAAGCGCATGGATTGAGCAATATTGCTGACATGCATAGAATTCATGCTGGAATTTGCGTACGCCCTGACCTTGCCGTCCACACCACACGCACTTAGAATCACAGAGAGAAGGACACAGACATCCAACCAAAAACGGAAGCTCAGCGCGTACCCCGTTATCGTCAGGCACCGACAACCCTCACTTGCTCCACTTCGAGCACCACTACACTGTGTGTGCGCCATTAACATAAGAATGAAGTCGAGGGAGAGCACCAACAATGCCGCAAGAGTGGCGCCGAACAAGAAAGGGTCGTATTTCTTTGGCACCGCTAACCGGATGATGTCCATCAGCAGCACATAAAACATTACCAAGCTCACCAATGTGTCAAAACGCACCGTTATTGACATCCGGCACGCCAGAATGTACTGGGCTGCTCCAGACAAGGCTCTGACAAGAGCCACAAAGGCACCGCCAATATACGGGAGGCCGCGGCCCATCAAACTGCTGCAGCATGTGTGCCCGACTTCATCGTTGCCTTGTGCAAGGGGGCGAAGAGGGCTTAAACCAGGATAAGCAGTGGTTCTGAAAGAAGATCCATCTGTTTCGAGTTCCAGACGCTTAAAAAGGCTTTTGTTTGTTAGTAGAGGGTTTCCTGTGGCGGCCGCGGTGAGGGGCAAAACCTGGGCATTGTTGGTGCGGATGCTACTGCTGTTATTGCTACGGCTGCTACTGCTGCTGCCGCTGCTGGAAGACGAGGATGAGGGCATCAAACTAGACCTGGGAAAGGATTATGTATGTGAGCGATTGAAAGTTATGGTGGTGTGTGGTGTGGAATAGGCAGGCACATACACATTAACAATTTTCGTTTGTCGCAGTGCTGCAAGAAAACCCCCCAAATAAGCGCTGCCTCGACAAAGGAGACCGAAAATGACAATGCACCTTAAACAAAATTCTGCCATTGCACTTTACTTTAAAAACACAAAAATCTGTGTCCAGGTGGGTAGGATGAGTCAAGCCTGAAAATGTGTCCGAATTTGAGTGGGAAGAAACGGAAAACTGGATCATCGCATGATCTCGTATGCTTGTTGGTTTTTTGGGTGTCACGCTCTCATGCCCTGGCCATCCCCCCTCCATGTACACCACCACACAACAGCAGCAGCAGCAGCAGCAGCAGCAGCAGCAGCAGCAGCAGCAGCAGCAGCAGCAGCATGTCTCACCGGGACCGCGACCGTGGGCGTGACCGTCGAAGCCGCAGCCGCGACCGCGGTGGAGACCGACGCGAAAAGCGTGTCTCCTTGCTTGTCCGTAATCTGGCCTTTGACACGCGGTGGGTCGAGAGGGAATAGAAAGTAGGGGGTTGAGAAGGACAGAACTTGTGGTTGGGACGGTGTGGTTGCTCCGGCTAATCGAGGAGCTGTCAGTCACCCGACCTGGCTTCTCTACACGCCTCCCATTCCTCCATCCTATGCTCATTCCCTCCTCCCTTCTTCACAGGGTGGAGGATATCCGTCGCCTATTTGACAAGTACGGGGACGTCAAGGATGTGTATATTCCCATGAACTTCCATACCAAGTAAGTAGAAGGGCGGGAGAGAGGGAGGGAGGGAGGGAGGATGAGCGTGATGATCTGATTTTTTTTTCTTTTTGTGATTGTACCTATTGAGAAGAAGGAAGGAAGCTTGCAGTATAATGCAGTATATAGACGAGGATTACTGTTGTAAAACAAGAAATGAAGGAGAGAACAGATGAAGACTGGCGAAGTGGCAGGACACCCCAAAAAAGATGGTGAAGAAGAGCAGAGGACAGCCTTAACTTTTGGAACTCTCTTTGTAGCCCTGCCAGGGCAGAGGGAAAGCAGAAGAAGACGATAAGGAAGACGAAGAAGATGACGTAGAATAAGAAGACAAAGAGGAAGACGAAGAGGAAGAAGAAGATCATGATCATGGAGACGAAGATGAAGAAGATCATGATCAAGAAGACGAAGAGGAAGAAGATCATGATCATGATCATGATCATGAAGACGAAGATGAAGAAGATCATGATCAAGAAGACGAAGAGGAAGAGAGAGCCCAAGCAAGGCAAATTAAAGAGGAGTGTAAAGGAGTGGATTAAGGTAAAGAAAGAGAGGTGCCTAGAGCCAGGCGGGGTAATTTGAATAGGCACGGAGGTGGTGAGTTAGGCGCTGACTCGAGTGGATGAGCACTGGCTTTGACACGGACGAAGAGGAGGAGGCGATGGTGGAGGAGAAGAAAAGGAAGAAAAAGGAGTAGGAAGAGGAGTTGAAGGAGGAGAAGGAGGAGGAGGAGAGGGAGGAATATGACAAGGACCGGGCAGCAGCGGGAAGGAGAAGAAGCAGGATTGTGACGGCAAGGAGGTTCACGTAGGGCTACTGCCAGCTCTTAGTTTTCTCACCCTCTCCTTCCTCCCTCCTTGCCCCCCTCTTCCTCTCCTCTTGGCCGGATGCCTCACAGAGAGCCACAAGGGTTCGCCTTCGTCGAGTTCTTTGATGAGAGGGTACGTCCTCCTGCCCTCCCTCCCTCCCTTCTTTTCTCCCCCCATTCCTCCTTCCACCTTTTGACCCTATCCCCCCCGCGCGCCCGCCCTCCCTCCCTCCCTCCCTCATTACTGCTCCCAGGACGCCGAGTATGCCAAGCGGAAGCTGGATCGAGAGCTGCTGAACGGGCGAGAAATCGCTGTCATCTTCGCGAAGGTAGGGAGGGAGGGGGGGTAGGGACTCGGTGATGTTCGCGCTTCCTCTCGGTGTTGTTCTTGTCGTTGATACTTGTTGCTTCCCCAGCATGGCCGACACAGTCCCCACACTCGTCATTACGTGATTGTGATTATCCACACTCGCTTATCCACAATCATCATTCAATGATCATTGACAGCAACAACGCAAACGCCCCGATGACATGCGGGCTCGCTCGGCACGGTTCGTCCCCTCCCTCCCTCTCTTCCTCCCTTTCCCACTCACTCCTTTCCTTTAACGCCCATTCTCTTTTCTTCCCCCCCTCCCGCCCTCCTAGCTCCCGCTCCCCTCGCGGCCGTCGTTCTCGTTCTCGCTCCCGCTCCCGGTCCCCCCGAGGTCGTGGCCGTGGTGGCCGCCGCAGCGACGAGAGGTAGAGGCTCGCCCTTCCCTCCCTCCTTCCCTCCCTCCCTGGTCTGCGACGTGCCGAGCTCTCCACGACTTGACCTTGTTCTTTTTCCGGGGTCCAGAAAGAGGAACATCTGTCCTAACTCTTGCCCCCCCCCTCCATCCCTCCCTCCCCCCCTTCCTCGTCCTGCAGGAGCCCGTCCACCTCTCCCTCCCGCTCACCCAAGAAGGCGGGGAAGCGCTCCCGGTCATCCTCGCACTCCCCTCCTTCCGATAGGAAGGCGGCGGCACCGACAGGGGCTTCGGAGAAGGAGGGGGAGGGAAGAGTTGGAGGTGGGAAGGCTTCGCGATCGCCGAGGTAAGGAGTAAAGGGAAGGAGAGAGGGAGGAAGCGGACGAGGTTGTGTAGAGGGTAAACCTGTCTTCTTCATGCCTTTGTCATTTCCTCTATCCCTTCACGTGCAAGCATTTCTCCACCTATCACTGTGTTGTTTCCACATCAATTTTTTTTCCGCCCCTTCATTCCTCCTTTCGTTCTTGGACCCAGCGCCCCATCCGAGCAGGAGACAGCGGGGGCCAAGCAGGAGGGCGGCGACGACGCATCTGTGTAGGGAGGAAGAAGCACCGGAGGCAGAAGCGCTACAGTAAAGCGGCAACTCCGGTGGAGGACGAGAAGGACAGTCAAATCGTAGCAAGCAAGGAGCCATGAAGTGAATATGGAAAGGGAGGCTTAAGGGCTTCGAGTCCCTTAGGCAGCCACGCCACAAGGAGGAGTGGGCGGGCTGGGGAAGAAAAGGCCACACGCTAGCAAGCTCACACTGCTTTTGTTCTTCCGCATCATTTCTTTGCTTGCTTGCTTTAAACAAATTTAAAAATAACGAAAAGCAAAATAAACTACGCTCGGCATCTCTGCTTGTTGGACCGTTGCCACGTCCAAGCCCGGACACGGAGCGCTTCCTAACGCTTGTGCATCACCTGCAGCCTTCTCCCCTTCCCCTTCATGACACTTATACACAGTCAGAGCAGGATTTCATATTCCTGCTGCTCCTTTGGGTCCTTGTCCTGCCGAGCTTCATCCCCGTTTGTCAATCAAGTCCGTTCCCCACAAGCTACGCCGCACTGGCTGATCTTGCTTCTCTTCCCTTAATCCCTCCAATCCGCCCCACGCACATTAGCAGACCACACCTGACACATGCTGCTTCCAAGAAGGAGGAGAAGAAGAAGAATCTCAGTGTCGGCGTCCTCCCCGCTCCTCGAACTTCCCATCTCCCTCCTCCTCGCCCTCATCCTCACCCCAGGGGCCGTTTCCTTCCTCCTCGCCCCTACGCCTAACCCTTCTCCTTCCTCCACCTCCGCATCACACTTGAGCCATGCTGCTACTTTAGGACATAAAAGATTAGGAGTAGATGGAGGGAGGAGAGGCAGCGACGATGTACAGTGGGCGCGGCAGCCCCGAGGGCTATCCCAACGGTTGGTGTGGCTGCTAGTGAGGGGATGGGCCATGTGGGTGTGGGTTATGCGCGTGTAGTGGTGTGTATGCTTGGTACTTTTATGTGTGTGTTTCGATGCATGTAGACAAATAATAACGCCATTAAGAGGACTTGCCAATTCCTCCATTGGTCCCTCCCTTCCCCTATCCTTCCCTCTCTTCATTCCGACGTCTACAGACATGCAGCATCCCCCACGGCCGCTGGCACAGCCACTCTGGTGCGACCCACTGAGGAGGAGGGAGAGAGGGAGAAGGATCACGGGAAGGTTGGAGGAGGAAAGGGAAGACAGGCCGTTGCTGCGAAGGGCAGTCCAGTCGTTCTGGAGATTCGGGAGGTATGTGGATTATATCCCCCTCTCTCACGACACAGACGTCTACCGCTCCCTCTCTCACGACACAGCCGCGCCTCCTTCCCTTGTGCTTCTGTCCCTTACGCCCCCTCATTATTTCTGTCTCTCGTAATCTAAAACTCACCCCTTCTCTTCCACTCACCCTTCCTCCCTCCCTCCTTCCCTCCCTCCCCAGGCGACCATGGCAGACACGCGGGCCCTCGTGGAGTTTGTGCTCAAGTGCGAAGGGGAGTGGCTCGGCGCCGGGCACGTCAAAAAGTACGAGTCTCATTCCCCCCCCCTCCCCTCCCCTCCCTTCCTCCCTTTCTCCGTTCCTCCCTTCCTCCTCCCTCGTTCGGTCAGTCAAGCCGCCTTGGTCTCGTCCTGACTCCTTTCCTCTCTCCCTCCCTCCCTTCCTCCCCGTCCCTCCAGAGAGGGACTAAACGCCCGTCTCCAATTCCACCTCTCCAACGGCGTCCTCGTGTACATGGCCTTCGATGCGGCCTCGCCTGAGATGCTTGTTGGTAAGGCCTCCATCCCATCCCTCCCTTCCCCCTCCCCTCCCTCCTTTCACCCCCTTCCTTCCTCCCTCCCTCCCTTTCTCCCTAGCCATGTAATGTTTTTAGACCCAGCACGCCTCTTGACGCTGCTTGCCCTCCTCCCTCCCTCCCCCCCTCTATCAGGGATCTACGCCTCTACGGCCATCGACCACATGACCATCCCCCGCCTCCCCCTCGACCCGTCGGCCCCTCCTTCCCCCCCGCCCTCCTCCCGCAGGTCAGAAGAAAATGAGGAGGAGGAGGAGCAAGGCGAGGACGAGGGCAGGAGGGAGGGAGGGCATTTCTTCCCTTCTGTGAGCCAGACCTGCCCCAGGCGGTTCCTGAGCGATGTCAAGGTAGGGAAGGAGGAAGGGAAGGAGGGGGAGGGGAAGGGAAAGGGATGAAGATTGAAATGAAGCTGAGTCACATACCAAATTTTCTAACCAAGGAGGTTGCGTGTAAGGGAGGGCGAAAGTGGTGGAGAGAAGGAAGGGAGAGAGGGAGGCTAGTCCGTGTTGTGGCTTTAATTAAGACTGACTTATCTCCCATCCGTACTTTTTGCGGTTTCCCCCTCGTCTTCTCACGGCCTCGTCCAGGTGATCGATAGCTACAAGCGCAGGGGCGTGGCCACCTCGATGCTGCTACACTTCCAAGCCACAGAGCAAGCCCTGGACGTGGGCCACGAGGGCGGTGCGTGCCCTCCCCCTCTCCCTCCCTCCTATTCCCTCTTCCCTCCTGCACGCTTTTTACTCGTCTCTCCTGAATGAAGCACCGTCTCTCGTATCTCACCCAAACTACACGCATGAAAGTCACCTTTTCTGTCCCCCTCCCTCTCTCCCTCCCTCCCTCACACACTCCCTCTCAGTCCTCGCCTGCCTGTTCGTCACCAAGGATAACCCCGCCGGACTACGCTTGTACGAGAAAGCAGGCTACCTGCCCGTCCAAGGCGATCTGAAACGGAAACGATTTCGTCCTTTGTTGGAAGCGGGAGCTATTCACGAAGACGACTTGAAGGGGGTCGTCTTTATGTGCAAATACATCAAGCCGCTTTTGCGAAGATCGGGAGGAGGAAGAGAAGAAAGGAGACAGGGGGAGGGGAAGTAAGGGGGCCGGAAGAGCTTGTTTTATTGACTATCATTGTGATTCTGTTGGTATTGGTAAGAAAAGGAAGAAGTAAATACATGAAAAAGTAGCGATAAAAGGAAATGGTGGACACATGATGTGGTTCTCGATTTTATTATGCGTTTTTCTACTCTAGATTCACTCATAGCCCTGCAGCTTGAGAAGTGAAGAATTGGAAGCTTGGTTGTGCTCAATTTCTTAAATCGTTAAAGACAGAGAAAGATCTCAATGGTAAATTATGTAAAGACGGCCTCGTTTCTCGCCTTACATACCGCATCAACCCTGAGAAAAAATGTGGGGGGTTGAAATTTCCGTTGGATAATTTTCGGATTTTCAAACCGCTACTCGATCGAGCAAGCACCCTCCAAGCACCTCTCTTTGCCTCTCCGCCCCAACGAGTGTACAGGCATGTCATTATTTCCTTCATCGTTGCGCATCCTTTGACACTTAGAATCCACTCTGTCTTCACGCAGGAGACATAATGAGCCTCCCGTCGTCTTCGTCGTCGTCTGCGTCAAACAACCCGCCGGACACCGCCCGGCGAGGCAGCCGAACGGAATCAGAAACTACACAAGGGGATGTAAATGAAGTGGAACAAGGTGCTGGAGGAGGAGTTGAAGAAGGAGGGAGATTAGGAGGAACAGGAAGAGGGGAAGGAGGAGGAGAAGGAGGAGGAGGGGGAGGCGGAGGCGGAGGACCGAGCAGGAATGAGCGGCAGCTTTCGGCTAGCGTCGTAGAGGTGGAGGAAGATGTAGCCATTAAACGAAAGGAGCAGGCGGATGTGTGCCCGGGGGCCGTCCTAGAGGAAGAAATGGGTTTGGAATCTACTTCCGTGGTAAGTATCTATGCTGTCTGACTTGCGTAAGAGAGAGGTCTCGGGGGGTTCTTACATTGGTGTTTGTGAATTGATTGTCATACGCGCGGTTGGTTCCTATCTTTCAGCAATCTCATTATTTCTCTCAGGCTCTGAGACATCCTGGTTTTTCATTTCGCCCTCCCATCCCCTCCCAAGTCACACTTGCCTCCTCCATTCAATATCTCACCTCTTCCCCTCTTTGGTCTCTCTTCCTCACCTCTCTCCTTGTTCGAATTCTTCTTTCCCTCCCCCGATAACCATTTAGATGAAACACCAAGAGCATCCTCGCTGCCACTCCTCCTCCTGCCGTGCAGCTTCTGATTCTGCCGCTTTCGAAGATACCAGCAACCACAACCACACTAGCCGACGGGCTAACAACCACCTCTCTTCGTTTTCATCCTCTTCTTCTTTATCCTCCTCTTTCTCCTCCACTTCTATTTCGCCTTGCGACAACCATACCCACCACAAAGACGGGGGGCGAGAGTCTTACGTGGATCCCCCCCACCATCCCTCCCCCCCTCCCTCCATCCTCTTCTCCCGCACCATTCGGCCCTCCCCTCTCCATCACCATCGTGCCTCCTGCTGCCTCCCGTCTGGATGGGCCTGCACCACTCGTGTCTTTGGCGTTATCTTCTCTCTTATTGGCTCCCTGGCCCTCGTCCTCTTTCTCCTCTCCCACACCACCCTTCCCTCCCTCCGGAACCGAACGGTGCTCAACGCCATGATCGTCTCCTCTCCCTCCTCCCCCTCCTACGCAGCCTGGGCTTCCTCCGCCGCCGAAGTCTCCGACTCCCCCCTCTTGACCTCCTACTACTTCTTCTCCATCCTCAACCCAACCCCCTTCCTGACCGAGCGGGCCCTCCCCCGCTATCTGGAGAAGGGACCTTACGTTTTCAAGCAGCGCTCCAGCAAGACATCCGTGTCCTTCTCGGAGGACGGCACCTTGGTCAGCTACGTCACTCTCGTACAAAATGATTTTGTGCCGGAGAACAGGTGACAAAGGAGGGGGGGAGAGAGGGGAAACGGGAAGACCCTGACTGATGAGCGCCTGGAGCATCACGGATATCTGTCAACTTAGACGTCAGATCAGTCACAAGTGTGTGGGCGATGAAACCCACAGTGCTTCTGACATGATACCTCCTTTTGTATTCTCTTTCTTTCCCTTTCCCCCTCAGTGGCGGCAGCCTGACGGACCAGGTCACGCTCTTCAACTTTCCTTACGCCACCGCAATTTCCACGCTGGGGAGCGAGACGGGCTTACTGCGGGCGGGTGTGAGGGGGGCGTTGGGAAAAATGAGGGTGGCTCTCTTTGAGGTATGTTTTTGTGTTGTATCACTCTCTGGATCTTACTCTTTGTGTATTGATTCATTCATTTTAATTTATTCGTATTTATTTGTCCACGTCTCTATTTATTTGTCCATCTATTTCTATATTTAAATTGATTGTTTATTTTAATTGGTGGTTTATTTATTTCATTTATTATTTACATATTCATTTATTTGCTCTATTCATTCACAGGACTTCCTCCCAACCATAAAGGAGGCAAGCGCCGTCTTTGCCGCTACGACAGCCATCAAGATGATGCAGGTGAGAACCCATGGGAGGGAAGGTATAAAGGGGAGAAGATAAAAATGAGAGTATCACGGGGAGGCAAACCGCTGCCTCCCCCACTCAATCCCCCCCCCTCCTCTCTCTTTGGCCCTACCTCTCTTCTTCCCTCTTTTCAGGAAAATCTGGCCAAATTCCGTTATCCCGAAGATGGTGTCGCAGTTCGTTGGGGCGGGGGCTGCGTGCCTGTCGGACTGCAGATTAACCATTGTGGCTTTTCCTCCATTGGCTATCTGAAAGCAGGTAGGGATGGATGGTAGGAGGGGGCAGGAGGGAGTGGAGGCTACATCCAATAGCTGTGTGCGCCACGGTACTGACTTCCTCCTATTCCTCTCCGCCTAGTCCTCAACTCGGAACAACAGCAGGACATCGAGCTCATCCAGCTCTGCCTCGAAGTTAATCTGGACGCCACCCCTGGCCGTGCTATTCCTTTAGCGACCGTGCAGGCTCTGTGGAACAGGGAGGATCGCCTTTCCATCTTCAACACCGAGAGGGACCCCCTCACGAGCACGCGATACGGAATAGCCCTCTGGCTGAAAAATGACCCGGACAAGCGTGAGGAGATCATGATGCATTTCAAGATTAACTTGATTCAGTACAATGCTTTACAGAAGTATATTTGTACGTGCCTTCTCTCCCTCCCACCTATTTCCCTCTTTCCCTTAGACCCCTCGTCTTCTTTCGCATAACGAAACCCTCCTGTCGGCGGCTCATCTATCCGTGCACGATCCTTCCCTTCCTCCCTTCCTCACCAGCGGCCCTCTACAACAGTCCCGTCCTGGAGGAATACGTCCTTAAGACCTTCCTCAAGGCACTGCCACCCGCGGACGCCGAGCTCAGCAGGTAGGGAGCGACGAAAGAAAAGAGGGAGGAGGGCAGGATGGGAAGGGGAAAGCAGGGATGCAACTTACAGTAGGTTAAGGTGTAAGCTGGAATAAGTCTCTCCGTCCTCAAGCCTTCCCTACTTCCTCCCCCTGTCCTTTCCTCCCTCCCTTCAATGCAGAGGCGAAGTCTCGAACTGGGAAGCCCTTGTCTGGCGCCAGTGGACCGTGGGAGATGTCGTCCAAGTCCTCGACAGCCACGAGGTCCCCATGTCTGTCATGCCTGAGCAGCCGCCAGAGCTGGCCTTCTACATGGAAAAGGTCGGGCTGCCTGTCTGGAACTACGACACAGGGAGGTACGGTCTGGCTCTCTTTCCTCGAGTGTCGCCCATTACATGCTCTGCGAGCTGCCATCGGCGGTCTCTCGTGTCGCTTAAAAGCTCCTGATAAGATGGTTCTCACTCGCCCTAACCTAAACCCGTCCTCCCTATGGCCCTTGCTATCCATCAGCGCCAACCGCTGGCCACTTGCGCAAGCCCGCTGCTTCTTCAATGCCTCCCTCTCCTCCTCCACTTACTTTCAAGAAACGATCCTAGGTATCCCTCCCCCGCACAACAAGAGCCCACGACCTCAGTTTAATCGGCCGGAATTGTTGACAACGCCCATGCTGAAGCCCATTGCTGAGTGCATGTCCCAGTCGAAGGACGCGCTGAAGGTGATGCAAGGCTACATTGACCATTTGGCCTTCAACTTCGTCAAGCCCAGTGAGTGCTGAGAAAAGGGAGGGCTGGAGGTGCATGATAAAATGCACCTATTCGATCCCTCCCTTTATTCCCGGAACTAAGCTTTCACTTGCCCTAATTTGCTTCATTTATCTTCCCCGTATCTCACACACTCGCAGTTGTCGAGGAGGAAGTCATCAACAAGAACGGGGGGCTGGTGGTCACGCGCTCCGTGGAGTCTTGGCTTACGGGTCGAGAGGAGCCCATCCTCAAGCTCTCGTTGGAGCCCGACGACCCTCGCATCCTCTTTTCCTTCATGGGCACGGATCTGACGCTGGCACCAGAGGGAGGGACTACGGGGGGGAAGGGATTCTGCCGGATGTCAAACGATGTGGAGAATACGGTTACAGCGTGTCGGCAAGTGCGGGATACGACAACGGGGGAGATCCAGGGGTACGAGAAAACGGCCAACACTTACCACACAGGAAAACGCTATCCTGGGCGACTGGGGCAGCTGGCGAGCCACCACGGCGACGAGAAGGTCTGGGGTGTGTGGCCCAAGACGACGATCAACATCAAGGGTGCGGCGCTGGCGGAAGGAAGCGAAGTCCAGTATGGACACTCGGAGGGGATGCAATTCCCGCCCATGAACAGGGTGGAACGGGCAATGAGGCCAGAAATTCAGGTAAAGAGCATTGGCGAAGGAGAAGCAAGCAATGGAACGGTGCAGCTTAAAGCCCTTGAGCCACTTGCTTTCATGGACGTAGGGGATGGTGAACAAGATTCATCGCTGCTTGTGGAAACCGAGGTGCATGCAGACCCGGCCTCGGCTGATCAAGACCAGCTGTCTGTCTTCCTTAGCAAATTCGTCCTGCCCTTGCGCTTTCGCTACGATGAGCCTGTGACGCTCCGCGGGATCCGTCTCTTGAAGTTTGTACTATCGCCATTGACATATTCCCCGCAACGCGAGGATGCTGCCAGTTTTTCCATGCTCCCAGCGAAGTATGGAGGGAAGGAAGGCATATTTAATCTGACAGATCTTCAGACAATGCCGTCGTTTCTAAGCCCGCCGCATTTCTTTGGTAGGTATGAGTCGAGAGAGGAGGGGAGAATGGTAGTCAGAGGCGATAAGCTTTTAGGTATCTTGACTCATGATGTCGGATGTATTTATTTGCACTTGTACGTAAACCTCTACCCCTCCTTCTCCTTCAGGCTACCCCACATTGCGAAAGATGCCGTGTTTGGAAGGCCTGACATTTAGTAAGACTGGCGCGAAACAGGCAGCCCGGGGAAATTACTTGGCCGTGGAGCCCTATACAGGTATGATGAGACGGGTTGAAAGAGGGTTGAAAATGACAAGGAAGGTTACATATATTTATTGCCGCGGTTTTGATCTTTGATTGCGGTATTTGTATATGAATCAGATGCATATCCAATGGCTCCCTCTCTCACACACACTTGGTTTCCCACAGGCAAGACCATGGGTGCTCATATCGCTATGCAAGTCTCAGGGGCCACTACCACGGCCTCCCGCAACGGACCTAGCTACGACGTGTGGTAAGAGGATGGGGGAATAAAGGGCCGCATGCTTTCGTTTTGACTCCCTTCAGCTTCTTCTCTGTGAAGCCGACTTTCTACTAGCCCCTTTCTGACCTAAATTGCCCGTCTCTCCCATCGTTACTTCTTCCTTCCAGGCACCATAGGGTTTACAAAGCCGAGCTCATCCCCACCATTTGGATGGCTCAGTCTGCCGAGATTGGCCCCAAGGATGCGCGTCTTTTCCATGATCTCGTTTATCGCTCTGCCTCCATCCTGGCCCTAATTCAGCGCTATTCTTTCTTGGGGGGCACTGCCGCCTTGGCCTTGGGCATCGTTTTATTGCTGCTGAGCTGCTTCTTGGCTAGGAGGAACCAGTGGCACAAGGAGAAAATGATAATGGAGAAAGAAGATGGACGGAGAGAGGCAGACATTGAGTCTGCGATTGAGATGTCGCGAAAAGAGAGACGCGCGGCCTTCGAAGAGGCTTCCGGACAGGCGGAGATGAAAAAGACGAAGAGAACGTCCGATGCGCGCCACGCGCCCCCTGCAGTTTAGAACACCCAGTCTGGGGTTTGTTTGCATATGTATGTATACTTCATTGGATATTTATTTCAAATATTTCCATTTAAAAGGTAGAGGACCGAGATTTGACAATTGAAATGAGCTCATCGATGAAGATACAAGCCTGCATGTGCATGTGTATGGTAGTGTGTTTAAGAGTGATGAGGAGCACACGGAAGGAAAAATTGTTGCTGGGAAGACTCGAAGAGAAAGAAAGAAAAAATGCCACGCATGGCAGGTTGGAAACTCGTCCTATTCTGTTCGCCCGGTGGTCATGTTCTCGAATCCGCAGGGCCTGCAGGCCGAGGCGCATAGTTTTTTTAACGACATTTCTACTCCATCTTCTCTCATCCGCTCTTTGTAGAAGCGATGCTTGCAGCCCCCTTTGCCGTTGTAGGGCTGCAATAGAAGTAAACTGGAAGGAGTAGTGGAGGGTGGGGAGGTTGAATGAAGAAGCGAGTTTAATACATCGTACCCTGGCTACAGCTTTCCGCTACCTGCTTTCGACTTACAACGTCGGGGATAAATGATGATCATCTTGCTTGTCTTGTGATTTGTACATGAGAAAACTCAAGCACTAAGTGTAAAGGGCGTTCAGAAGGACGGCCAGAAGTCATCGTCCTTTTCTCGGCGACTTGCTTCTTCGGCCCACAAGAAGCAAGCAGACAACAAGGTCAATAACCTACCCACAAAATACATACATACATACATACGTACGCATAGGGTACCTTCTATAGTCTAGGCTCGGCAGTAAGCAGCCCTCAGACACTGCAATTGTCCTACGAAGCACTCTGTCCAATCCTATAGGATAAAAAGAACAAATTTCGGGACCGAGAGCGCATCTCGCTTATGCCCAAGCCCGCAGGAAATCTGAAAGATGGCCTTGGCTATCTCACCATTATAAACAGCTTGAGGCAACAGAGGCATTTTCACAGCAGAAGTGTGAACGTGTTCTGTGTTGTGAGGGGTTCCATCCCACTTTTTTTATACGCGGAGTAATGCGTCGTAATTACTTTGATGTGTGTCGGCGCTTCTTCAAAAGTAAGTCAACCATACGACTCCACTCAACACACAAGCATAGGAGCAGCAGCGCGACAACCCCAGCAGCACGGGTACACGACTGATCATCAAAAGCATTATCCACTGTTGCAATGGCCGGAGAGATTGAGCATCACCCCCGTATTCTGATAGTCGACGACGACCTCTCTCAGGGCCGCGTCGAACAAGTCGGTGGACGCCGTCTCCGTGATCTGTAAGTTGTCGGGTCCAAGTATCCTTCTTGGTTGATTGGTCTCTATCACATGCTTGCTGGCATTTGCCTCGTTCCCCAGATGTCTTTTTCGCGGAAGCCTCCCCCATTCCCATCGCTATCTTCTTTGTTCCCCTTCTCGCGACCTAGGTTGACAGAGCTGAAGGAGTACGGTCACCGCATTTTGGAGGCTGTGTCGTTTGCAGATGGACTGGCCAACATCCTGAGCGATGCCAGTATCGCCTTCCTCCTCGTGGATTGGACGCTGGGAAAGAACACCACGGGCTCACACCAACAGGTAAAGCGGGATCGCTCTACCCCTGTCCCTTTCATTTCATGGCCTCCCTCAACTCTTCCATCCCTCACTCATCCCCCCGCGCTTATTCAATAGGCCATCGACCTCTTGAGCAAAGCCCGGGCCCGCAATGCCAAGCTTCCCATCTTTCTGATGCTCGACCGTAAAGTGTCTCACACCATCCCCTTGAAGGTAAGGTATGTGTGCCGCGCCACTCTCCACCACGGTCGGTCCACGTGCTTACTCCCTCCCTACCCTTGCTCACTTCATCGGTAACCTCTCTCCTTCTCATAGGTCATGGAGTTGTCGAACGAGTTCGTGTGGCTGCTTGAGGACAGTCCGAAATTTATTGCGGGAAGAATCAATGCTGCAACTCGGCGCTACCTGGAGGAGCTTTTGCCGCCCTTGGCGAATGCGATGGTACGACGAGACGACAAGAACGTGGAAGGGCATGGACTGACCGAATCCGAAAGGAAGGGAGGAAAGGTCTTGCCCATGTACCCTCCCACCCTCCCCCCTTCTACCCGCCGACCCTCTCCCTCTTGATGCTGTCTGTACCCACCCACCCACCCTTCTCGGCATCTCTACATGTTTGGCTTTTACTCCACCTAGGTCAAGTATGCCGGCGTAAACGAGTACAGCTGGGCAGCACCAGGTATGTGCTCTCTTTTTCCGGCCCCTTTTTCTCTCCTGCCTCTTCCTTTCTTTCGTTTGAATTTGCGCCCTCCCTTCCTCCCTCTCGTCTTACGTGCCCGAAGTCTTCCATTATTTTCTACTCTTGGTTCCTTGCGACTGACCTTCAATTCTTCTTCCTTCTTTCTCCTCGCACTTCTCCCCTCATCTTATTTGTCCTAGGGCACCAAGGGGGGGTGGCCTTCGGGAAGAACCCGGCGGGCAAGCTCTTCTTAGACTGGTTCGGAGAGAACTTGGTACGGACAGAGGGGGGAGCGATGCGGACAAGAGAGGGGGGGAATCTAGGGTGGATGTGAGAACTTGCTTGTGATTCGAAGGCGTCCACTGCTCGCTTTTGCCCAGTGCCTGCCAAACCTTGCGCTGCTTTAACTCACTTCCCTGCTGCTTTGTTTCCTCCACACCTCCTCCATACCTATCGCCTCTCAGTTCCGCTCGGACATGGGTATCGAACGCACAAACCTTGGCTCTGTGCTTGACCACACAGGGGCCTTTGGCGCCGGCGAGAAGTATCAGTCGTACGTGTTCGGAAGCACCAGGACCTACTCGGGTAGGGAGGACGTCGGATAGTGCTCGAACTCTTCTTTTCCCTCTTCCTTGCACGTTTGTAGACGTGGATGCACCCCACTGACACCGTTATATATATATATATACACACATATTTACGCACTTTCTACTGCAAATCCACTTCGTCCCCCAATCGGGGCCTCCTTCCCTCTCTCCCTCCCTCCCTCCCTCCCTCCCTCCCTCCCTCCCTGCCCCCCTCCCTTAATACTCAGGCGTAAATGGCTCATCGGGCTCCAACCGCGTCGTCTTCTCGGCTTGTGTCCAAGAAGGACAAGTCGCGCTTTGTGATCGGAACTGCCACAAGTCCATCGAGCAAGGCCTTGTCTGCTCTGGTGGGATCCCGCACTACATCGTCCCGACCCGGAACCGATACGGAGTCATTGGGCCCATACCCCCGTCCTCCCTCCAGGCCGAAAGCATCCTGGCTGGCGTGGCAACCAACCCCCTCGTGTGTGCGGTGATGGTAAGGCGGGAAGAATGGAGGAATGGGCGGAAGGTTGGGAGGGTGGCAGCAAGGCTAATTGCTGGTAAAATAGGTTTTGATGAAAGAAAGCGGAGAGACCTGTGGATGAAACGAAGGGTTCGATCCACGACGTACAGATATATACGTACTTCACAACTTATTCACCCCCCACATTTCTTCATTTCCCATCCTTTTTCCTCCGTCCCCGTCTTTTTCTCCTTTTTCCCTTGTCAGGCCAAGAGCGGGGCCTCGTCGCCACCAGTCCCCGTGTATGCGGTTGTGACGAATTGCACGTATGATGGCCTGTCTATTGACTGCCACAAGGCGGAGAGGCTGTTGGGAGATGTCGTCGATCGGCTGCATTTTGATGAAGTGCGTGGGTGAGGGGGGATGTGTGACGATGGCAACTCTTCTCATATATCCTTCTCTCTTGATGATCTCTCTATATGTGTGCAAGTATCTACTACTGACGTCTTCAATCTGTTTGAGTGAGGTGTAGCGTCTCTTGATGGTGTCTGTTTTTACATCACGCTTACCTCCAATTTTTAAATGAAAGTATCCTCCAATGCATCCGCAACCTTCTAACCTCGGATTTCCACAAATCCATCCTTACACAGGCATGGTGGGCTTACGCGAGGTTCAACCAGATGTACAAGAATCGATTTGCCATGCGAGGCGATGCCAAGGATCATCCCAAAGACGGCCCTACGGTCTTTGCGACCCAGTCGACGCACAAACTCCTCGCTGCTTTGAGCCAAGCCACCTTCATCCATGTCCGCGAAGGACGCACCGCCATTCCTCATCGCGTATTCAACGAGGCCTACTGCCTGCACACCACGACCTCGCCTTTGTACGCCATCAGTGCGTCCAACGACATTTCTGCCGCCATGATGGACGGCGGTGGGGGAAAGTCGCTGACGGAGGAGTGTATTCGTGAGGCGGTGGCTTTTAGGCAGTCATTAATGCGGGCGTATCGTGAGATCACCCAGACCTGCGGGTCGACGCCGTTGACGACAATACCTCGCGCTGGTGAAGGGGGAGGGGAGGAAATCGGAGGCGGGATTGGCTCGGTGACCACGCGCTCGGCCGACATCGCCGGCAGTGGCAGTGGCAGGACCAATGCGACTGCGGCGGCGGGGGCCGGTGCTGACGCGAGCGCGACAAACGCTAATTCCATCATGAGTGACAGTACCGCCACCAGTAACAGCGCGTTGCCAGCAGCAGTAGGCAAGAAGACGGGCAGCAGCCAGAGTGACAAAAAAGGGAGCAACAAAAACGGGTTGACTCCTGGCTCTTGGTTTTTTCACCCATTCAATGCTTGGGAGGTGACCGACCCAGCCACGGGTAATAAAGTTGCCTTTGACCACGCTAAGCCCGACTTGCTGGCGACGGAAGCTCGTTGTTGGGTGCTGGATCCGCAGGCAAGTTGGCATGGTTTTCCAGTGGGAAGTTTGGAGGATGGTTGGTGCCTTCTGGATCCCATCAAAGTCGCTATAGTCACGCCGGGCATGTCGCCGGAGGGCATCTACGAGAAGCGTGGCATCCCCGCGCCGATCGTGACGGCGTATCTGAACGAACGCGGAATCATTGTGGCGCGGACGATGAGCCACATGATTCTCTTCCTATTCTCCATCGGCATCACTAAGGGGAAATGGGGGACGTTGCTTTCGGCGCTATTGGCCTTTCGCGCCGACTATGAGCGGAACGAGCCGGTCTCTCGTGTGCTCCCTACCCTGTACGAAGGACACCGGGACACATACCGGGGCAAGGGGCTGAGGGACCTGTGTGACGACATGTTCTTATTCAATGTGCGACAAGATCAACAAGAAGTTCTTCACGCGGCCTTTGAGCGATTGCCTACTCCGCGGATGACCCCCCGTGCGGCGTTTCAGCTGTTGATGGGCACGCGGGTCGAGACCTTGGGCCTGGACGCATTGGAAGGGAGGACGAGTGGCATGTGCGTCATTCCTTACCCGCCAGGCATTCCCCTATTGATGTCCGGGGAAGTTGTCAGTAGGGAGCATGTCGCCTACCTGCGTGCTATGGAAGCTTTTGATCGGACTTTTCCCGGTTTCGAAAATGAAATTCAGGGCGTCAATACCGAAGACCTGCTGGACGAAGGCTACAAAATCACAGTGCTGGTGGAGGAAGATGAAGATGGAGGAAGGGAGACTAGGGAGGCCCAGGATATAATGGCGGGGACGCCATCCCCTGCAAGTGCCTCGGTGACCTCCTCTGCCTCCACGTCTTTTTTAAACTCGGGGCGCGGGCAGCCCAAGCGGCGCAAGAGATAATATAGAAGAAGGGAAATATCTGTAGACGCAGAAAGAAACTAGATGGGCATATTTACATCATAATCTTCTTTTGCAAACACTCGCATGTTACCCTATTTCAATGTTGTGTATCGGTACGTGAGTCATGGCCATCTCTTCTTCTTCGTGGTCTACTCGGCCAATCGCGTAGACGCCATCACTCAGGGTAGTTTGGTTGCGAAAACCCCTCGCCTGCATGATCATAGGCTACTTATATCACAAAGGCAGGCCAGAAAGAGAGAGACACCATGATAAGCAAGCAGGGAGTGTCACTTCAGGTGGTCTCTCTTTCTCCTGTTCACTTTAAATGACCATTTGTGTTCTCGCTCATCGCTGTGCCTAATTGCGAGCAAGGCGATCACTGCCATCCTCATTTTGGCCTCCTGGTGTACCTCCCGCACAATGAACTTCTGATTGCAGGGAATATTCGTCTGTGTGCGCACCTGTTCCTCTCTGAAAGAGAGAATTTCATCCATTCTAATCTTCCTTTCATTATGTTCCTCCAAGTTTTGGAATAACTCGAGTTTAACACCCAAACATTCGTTATATTATAGAGTGGGCTGTCTATGTACAGTTGTCATTCCTCACGCGGACCCTCCTCCTGTCCCCCCCCCCTCCTCCTCCCATTCCTTGCTCGCAACAGCGACGTGATCCATCCTCGGGACCAGCACACCCATTATACCCGCGAATTCCCCAGCCACGCATCCTGCCAACCCTCATTCCCATTTTCGGTGCATCGCTCTCCCCACGAGGCGCCAATTTCTCTACAAGCCCGAGCACACATAGCTCTCATCCACCGCCTCGTTCTCCTTGAGAGAGTTCAAAATGACGTGCAGGCCCTGGAAGCCCCCCTGCTTTCGGCTGATCTTGGACCAGTACCTCTGCAGACTCCTTGTTCTCCTCCGGTCCCCCTCCTCGTCCACCATCACCCCCACGTCCTTCGCCAGCTGCCTCGCATGCAGCTGTTCCAACGCATTGTTTTGCTGCTGCTCCTGCTGTCCTCCCTCCCTCTCTCCCTCCCTCCCTCCATCCCATCCACTAGGGAATGACCGTCCTTCCCATGAGTGGGTTAGGTCAGAAAAGGCTGCCCTACCCCTCCCTCCTTCCCTCCCTCCCTCCCTTCGCACTCCTGTGCCACCCACAGAGAACGATCGCTGCACCAAGGAAGGTGGGGGGGGGGAAATGGGTTGGGATCGCACGGGGGGGGATGCCGACAACATGCTGTTCGTCTTCGTCTGACCGTCAAACGACATCCCGCCCTCCCTCCCTCCCTCTCGTTCCCCCCACTCCCTCTCTCCGAGCACCGCATCGTGAGAAGGGCTGCAGAACTCGCGTGCATCCACATGCCTCTGCGTGGTTGGCGACGACCCGGGCTCGAGGGTCCTCCCCCCCTCCGTCCCTTCCTCCCTCTCTCCCTCCCTCTTTGGGATGGGGATCTCCAGCATGGCAAAGGCAGGAGTCGGGGTCTCTGACCGCGACGGCGGAGACGACAAGGAGGCTTGCGAGATGGACGTTCCGAGAGGACTGCTCGCCCCCTCCCTCCCCCCGTGCTGGAGGAGGACCTCGAGCAAGGCCAGGCGGTGGTGCAGGATGGCAATAGCCTCGGCGTTGGAGTCCACGTAGACCGCCCGATTCAAGCCCACGGCCCGCGCAGGGATACCCACCACAGTGGTGTGCCCGGGGACGTCCTTGGTCACCTGGAGGAGGGGGGAGGGAGGGAGGGAGGGTCAACACAAGGTGACCAGAAGAAAGAAGAAGGCATGGCAAAGAGCGAATTAAGGAAAGAGAAGGATGGAGGAGGCAGGGAGGAGGGGAGGAAGTTCGGAGGGAGGGAGGGAGAGGCTCACCACGCTGTTGGCCCCCACCATGACGCCATCACCCAGAGTGATTCCGCCCAAGATTTTGCTGCCTGCACCGAGCACACAGCCCGCGCCGACGGTAGGATGACGCTTAGTGCCTGCAGACACCTCCTTGCCGGCCGAGCCCAGAGTGACTAGGAATAAAGAAAGGAATAGAGGGGGATGAGGTCAGCACCTGGGCATAGGACGCTCTCATCTTACCGTCCCTCCCTCCCCCCCTCCCTCTTCACCTTGGTGGTAGAAGATTGTCTTGCCTCCCACGACTGCTGTGGCTCCGATGACGATACCGCAGGCGTGGTCCATCTAGAGGGAGGGAGGGAGGGAGGGAGGGAAAGAGGGAGGGAGGGAGGGAGGGAGGGACGGGTGAGACCCGATGGAAACGAAGCATAACTTAGGCGACAGACTGTAATAGGGAGGGGACTGTAACAAAATTTATTGGCGCAATGGCCTGCGCGGCAAGGAAGGAAGGAGGGAAAGAAGGGAGGGAGGAAGGGAGGGAGGGAGGGAGGGAGGGAGGGCCTACGTACCATGAGCCCTCCGTCGCTTAGCTTGGCGGCAGGATGGATGTCGATGGAGGTCAAGTAACGCACGATACTCATGGCGAGGCGGGGGACGAAGCGAGAGAGGAAGGGCAGGCGGCGCTCCCATAGGGCGTGCGAGAGGCGGTAGGTCCAGAGTGCCCACAGGCCTAGCGAGGGAAGGGGAGAGGGAGAAAGAGAATGAGGCAGGGAGGAGATAAATGGAGGGTTTAGTGATGAAGGGTGATCGGTTGGATGCGTTTAGAACCCGTAAGTCCTCCACCCACCCTCCCTCTCTCCCTCCCTCCCTCCGCCCCTCCCTTCCCTCCTTCCTCCTCACCAGGGTAGGCAAAAAGCCCCTCGACGGGAGATTCAAATGCCGGGTCTGTATAGAGCATCAAGAAATCGTTCCGCATTCCCCGCCATGCCTGGGAAGAGAGGTAGGGAGGGAAGATAGGGAAAGCCAAGAGGGAGGACAGGAAATGAGACAGGAGACGCCCCAGCATGAGCTCCATGAAGACTTAATAAATATGCCAATAAAACACGGACAAGCCCGCTTATTTCCCACGCCCGCCCCTTTTAAACATCCTCTCCTCCCTCCCTCCCTCCCTCCCTCCCTCACGGCTGCGCACCGACGGGAAGGAGCTCAGCAAGGGTAGCCAAATGAAGAGCGTCATGTACACGAGACAATTGCACAGGATACCGCACAACCCATCCATCATCAGGACCATGACTACAGCTGCAGGAAGCGTGAAGATGGCTCACAAGGTCGACGATCACCACCACTACCAACGCCGCCTGGACGTGTCCCCGGGGTTGGTGTTCGCGCTATGCAGGAAGGTGCGCCGCTCCAAGTGCTGCTTGCAGCTGCTGCCACAGCTCGATAAGGCAGGACTCCACGACCTTCGCGACAAACCTATATCGATGCCCGCGTCGCCTGTGTATCGATTCGATGAGACGTGTGAGTGACAGTTATTTTATTTTAGCAGGGAGACAGGAGACAAGACAGAGGTTCAGGTTCATCGCAATCTTGGCTACTTTTGCTGCGTGGTCTCGACCTCCGAGTCCCCTCTCGTCTCCTTCTCGTCTCCTCCGATCTCCTCCTTGTTCATTACACAACAAAATGCACACACACTCTGAAAATGACAATGCGCGAAGGTATCATAAGTCCAGGCCATGCCGCGTGCGCTTTTTTGCTGTTGCCGCCCTCCCACCGCTCGTTCAACCCAAAAGTTTCGTCGCGCATTCCGGACACTCGCCCGCCTCCATCCAATCGCGACGTAACAAGTGTTCCTTCTCATATTCTGCAGGTAGAGCAGACAAACACAAAGGGAAATTTTATAACGTATCAAGCCATGTATGATGCAAAATTGAGAATTGAAATGTGAAGTACGAGGGCGAACGGTTATGGCATACCTAGGTGGGCGAGTAGAATGGGCCACTCCTCCCTCAACCTGGCGGGCCCTCAGCTTCAGCAGCGCGTTGACAGTAAAGACTCATGCCCATCCCCTACGTGCATACATCTGAACTATGCATTGATGGTCATAAACCGAAGCATATTGTGTCTGTTATAGGCTTAATATCCTGACGAACCTCACCACAAACCTCCCCCCCATTGTCCCCCCTTGGCTCTTTCCTTGGCTTTCTGAGGACTGGATGATTAGGTGAGGTGGGAATAACAATAAAGAAAAGCTCTCCAAATATTTATATACATTCGTTTAAACTCAATGAGAAGAGATCGTCGCACCGGGTTTCAAGCATTTTCGTCGCACCGGGTTTCAAGCATTTTCTTGCGTAGAGATTAGATGGTCGAACGGATAAGGGCTTCTCGGGAATTGAGAGTGCCAAAATATTGAGAGATGCGGCGATGTCACGAGCTTCACTTAATTATACTTCCTGGGGCTTTTATGTACCTGGACCGAGCCGCACTAGTTTGTAGGTCGTAAAAGTGAGGAGGAGAACGCGAAAAAATATGTGGAGGGGAAGAGGGAGGCAGTGGGGAGGGAGGCGGATAAAAGGACTATGACACACGAGACACAGATGACCTGCACCGACAAAATCACGCCTTAAATAATGAGACAATCATAAACCTTGTATTTTACTTTGGTGCCGGTGGATAACTGGTATAAAATTTACCTGCGTACACACTGCCGAGACAAATGAGCGGATCGGTTGCCTGGACCGCGCCCGATGAAAGCTTTTTCAAAACCACAGGTTCCCTCCTTCCTTGACCTACACATTACATCTTCTCTTAGGGATAGGGTTCAGCACGCCTTCCGCTGTATGCAGCAGCAGTAGCAGCAGCAGCAGGATGCCAGTGTCAATTGTATTTCCTAAGCGCAGGTAGAAATGATCGAGGACGGCACTGTTGAGTGGAGACCAGAGGCACGCGGAGAGCACCGCACCAACCACACCACACGCTACAGGCCAAGCAACAGCTTGCTTTGTCGTGGCAGACTGCAAGCACCATACCGCAGCGAGCAGTGGTTCACTTTGTGTCTTGTTAGCACTAGGGAAGGTGACATTGGCATGCCTTAGTCAGCAGCAGCCATGTTGTCGGTTGCTTGGGCTGCTGCTGCTACTGATGAGGGTTATGACGGCTTAAGAGGCGTAGAGACTTTATGCACGACAATACTCGCACGCCTTCTCAACCTCCCACACCATATGCACATAATCAACAGGTCGAACGCGCACCTCGCCGCTTCGCCCTTCCTCTCTCAACCCCCAAGACTAGAAAGAGATGGTACGTCCCCTCGTCCCCTTCCCTGCCGTGCTCCTCCAAGCCCCCCTCTCAAGCCCTCATCCCTTACCCTGTTCCTTTCCCTTCCAATCGCGTCACCATCAGTCTGCACGTGCAGTCGCCGGTGCCAGTGGCATGGCCGGTATGGGAGGAGGAGCGACGACAGGCCCCTTGTCTCGCCCTGCCCCAGCAAGGGGACCCGGAGGGCAAGTGACGGCGCGCGCACGGTACGGAGGGAGGGAGAGGGAGGAAAGGGAAGGGAGGGGAGTGAAGGAGAGGGAGGGGCGGGGAGAGGAGGGAGGCACTACAAGGGAGGGGAGGGGAGGGGGGCACCATCGGGGAGGAGATAAGGACGAGACAGAAACACGGAGGAGGTTGGGAAGGAGGATGAGGAGATGAGAGGGGAAGAAACCTGCATCAGTCGATAGAGATTTTCATCTTTCGGCTTCTCCCCCTCATTTTGGGGATGATGCATTCACTCATTCACTTATTCATTTGGTTTTCGGTTTGTCTATTTATCCCTGGATGTGTGACAGGGGGGCGCGCGCGCAGCGAGCAACGACGGGGGGTGCGCAGAGCAGCCGGTGCGTGGAAGGAGAATGAGAAATGGAGGGAAGGAGGGGGGAGAGCAGAGGAAGGGAGGGAGGGAGGGACGGAAGAGCTGGAGATATTATACCTTGAAGGGCGACTACTTTCAGGGACGTTTTCTTCTCATCTTCTCCCTCCCTCCCTCCCTCCCTCCTCCACCCTCCCTCTCTCCACCAAACCAGGGGCGGCGCATCCTCGGCCGGCATCCTGCGATTCTACACGGACGAGGCGCCAGGGCTCAGAGTGTATGTACCACTCCCTCCCTCCCTCACTCCTTCCCTCCCCCTCTATCCCTCCTTCTTTCCTGTCTTGGATTCCCTCTTCCTACTCTCTTGTGTTCCCATCATTCTCCCTTCCTCTCCCTCTTTCCTCCTTTTTTCCTCCTCATTGCAACCACGCATCTAATCTTCTCCGCACATCATGCTCTCCCTCCCTCCCTCCCCCCCCCGACAGCGGCCCCCAAGTGGTGCTGGTGTCCTCGCTGGCCTTCATCGGCGTCGTGGTGCTCCTCCACATCTGGGCCAAATTCACCTCCAAGTAGAGAGAGGGAGAGAGCGAGAAACATCGAGTGAGAGAGAACGGAGGGTACTCACTCGATAAAGAGGAAGGTGGTGGCGAGCGAGAGGACAACATGGATGTTCAAAGATAGAGGGTGGAGGGAGAAGAGAAGGAGAACGGGAGGGAGGGAAGGGAGGAAGAAGATGGCGTTCTGCTTGTCTGGCAGCACTTAATGCCGCTTGCTGGAAGCAATATAGATAAAGAGGGAGTAGAGGAGGGAGAGGATGAGGGAGTGGATGCGTGCAGAAGAAAGGGATTGATTTACAAGGTGTGGGAAGCGAGGGATAGAAGGAGGCGCCCTCCATTCATTTCCGTTAAGGAAAGAAAAGAAGGAGCAAGAAGCGAAACCAGCAGCAAATAAGAACAAGAACAACACGGCTGACATTCCCCTTATTGCCACTCGTTGACCTCTGACTGCTACGCTTGTTCCACTGATTGACCCTGCCACTGCAGCTCCACTCCCTCCCCCTCTCCTTCCTCCTCTCCCTCCCCCTCTCCCTCTCCCTCCCCCTCCTCCTCTCTCTCCCCCTTTCCCTTCTGCAAGCTCCCTCGTGGCGATAACCAGCCCCCGATGAATCCCAACGGCGAGAAGGAACCTGTGCACTGGAGGATTGTCACTTCCCTCCCTCCCTCCCTCCCTCCCTTTCCCCCCTCCCTCCTTCGAGCAGCCAGCCCGCAACTGCGCACACCACCTAAAAAGCCTCCCCTTCATCCCTCCCTATCCCTCCCTTCTTCTCTCCCTCCCTAGCTCCAAACCTCCCTCCCTCCCTCCTGATAGCCTCAATGCTATATCACGATGTGAGCTAAATAAAAGCAACATGCTGGGTGTGCCCCGTCGATTTGCTGAAGCAAATCGACCGGTGAGGAAGGGAAGGAGGGAGAAAGAAGGAGGGCGGGTGGAAGAAGAAGAAGAAGAAGAAGGATCAAGAGGAGGAGGAGATGGTCATGGTGGTGGTGTAGGTGAGGAAAGGAGGAAGGGAGGGAGGAAATCAATTTACGTGGATGGCGGCAGTTAGGAGGAAAAGATCGGAACGAGCGTGTGTTTCAATCCCTGCCCCTCTGGAAAGTGTGAGCTTAAGGATACGTCATTGTTGCTTGCTTTCATTCGTTCGTTCTGCTTCTGACTCCTATCCCTTCTTCTTCTTCTTCTCCTTGTCCTTCTCCTCCTAGTCTCATCATGCTTTTCGCTCTTTTCCTCCTGAGCGATGAAAGGAAAAGGGGTGGGTGGGAGGGAGGGAGGGAGGGAGGGAGGAAGGAAGGGAGGGAGGGAGGGAGGGAGGGAGGGATCACCTGACCCACTTCTTCTCCTCCTCATCCAAGGTCCCGGCAGGGATGGCTCTTCTAATGGCGGCCATGAGCCTATTCATAAAAAATACGTTGTGGAGGGAGACGAGCGAGCCGCCGAGGAGCTCGTTGGCCTGTGGAGGGCGAGAGGGGGGAAGGGAAGGAGGTGATGAAGTGAGGAAGTGACTGGTGAGTCGTGGTCATTCTCTCATCGTGGCTAACAGCCTGTTGATGAGGCACACATTATGGCGAGAGACGTCGATACATTCGCAAGCGGAAGGACGATAAGGGGGGGGAAATGAGTTATTTAAAAAAAATCAAAAACCGTGAGGTTGCTATTCTCCTCTTCCTTCCCTCCATCCCTCTCCTCCTCCCTCCCTACCTACCTTGATCAAGTGGTGAATGTAGGCGCGGGAATAATTCTGGCAGGTCTCACACCCGCAGGAGGTGTCGATGGGCCGCGGATCGTGCTTGAAGCGCGCCTTGGACAGATCGACGTGCTCCCGGGGAGAGGAGGAGGACGAGGAAGAGGTGTCAACTTCGTCCCTGAGGAAGGAAAGTGGAGGGAAGGGGGAACGAGGGAGGAAAGAGGAAGGAAAAAAGAGTAAGTCGTTGTATTTTGGAGGAGTTGAAGTTGAGGTGATCTCCAGGAGGGAAGGAAGAGGAGGCAAGGGCTTCTTATCCGTGCCTGAGGGAGGGAAGAAGGGAGGAAGAAAGAAAGGAATGAAGGGAGGAAGGAAGGAAGGGAGAAAGGGCTCAATGGGAAACATCAAGCGCTTAGAGGGAGGGAGGGAGAAATGGAGGAAGGGAGGGCGGGGGGGAGGGAGGACGTACCAATAGTGGGCTCTAACAAGGGCGCATCCATGCCGGCCGATACGGGTAGGGTGGACGCAGTCGAAGCTGTCGATCCCTGCGGAGGTGGAGGCAATGGCGTGGGACATGTTGAGGGTTAGATACTGAATTCATTAACTAATAGATACGAAAACGAGGACTGACGGGTGGAAGAGGGAGGAGATGGCGGAAAGGCGAGGGAAAGGCGCGAAGAACGCACCTTGTCGGACCCCGTGGAAGATGTCGCGGACTCCCCCTATTCCCAGCAGGTGGATGGGCCGGTCTTTCCTCAGCTGCTTGGCCGTCAGGGCCACGATGTCGTACATCTGCGTCTTGTTCTGTCCGAGGCTGCCCCCGATGGCCGCGCCGAAGAAGGCGTGGCCGTTGACGAAGGCAGTGGAGAGGGCCCGGAGGTCGGGATATACTCCCCCTTGGATGATGCCGTACAGGGACTGGGTGCAGGGAGTGAAGAAATATCAATTCATATATTAATTAATGAATTAAATCAATGAATTAATTTGGATTTTTTGAATTAATAAATCGATAAACAGATTAATGGATAAATACATGTCCCTATAAATGAATATACAAGTGATATACGCATTTGTGCATAAATCAATGAATAAAATAGGTGCACCAATGACTAGAGTATAAGTATATAACTGCATGCATATATTAAAAAATAACATATAACTAAATGCATGCATTAAATAATAATCATAATAATAATCATAATAATAATCATAATAATAATAATAATAATAATAATCATAATAATCATAATAATAATGATCATAATAATCATGATAATAATGAAGACACACATAGGTAATATAAAATAGATATAAATAAAAATATGCACATAATATCATTTGTAAATTTCTATAAATTACCTGCTTTCCGTCGTCGCCACGGATGAATTCCATCAGACTCCTCATTTCCCATCTGTGGCTCCTCTCCATGCTCTCCTCCGTGTATTTCTTTTCTACATGGAAGGGAGTACACTCATCCAGCGTCAAAATTATGTCTGCGCCTAAGGAAAAGAGAGGGAGAAAAGGAGGGAAGGATTAGTCTCCCTCTTGCTATTTTCGAGGATGTCCACTTTCCTTTTCCCCCTCCCTCCCTCCCTCCCTCCCTCCCTCCCCACCTAGGCCTCGCTGCGTCTCAATACTGCTCTCAGGCGACAGCGTCTTCTTCGATCCGTCCACGTATGACCGAAATGTTGCTGCCTCTTCATCAATTTTCAGCAGGCTTTTCTGCCACCCTTCATCCTTCCCGCCCTCCCTCCCGCCCTCATGTGGTTTCCCTTCCCCGCCTTCTTTCCCCGCGCGGCGTTTCCCTTTGATCTCGTTCGAGACCGATCTGAGAGAAGAGGGAAGGGAAAGGAAAGGAGGGACGAGGGAGGGTGACTCAGTGTTCGTTCGATCACTGTTCCCTCCCTCCTTCCCTCCCTCTCCCTCCCTCCTTCCTCCCACCCTACCCATGGCCCATGCTAAAAATCTGGTACCCCCCACTATCAGTGAGCATCGGGCCGTGCCAGCCAGTGAACTCCTGCAGTCCGCCTTGTTCTGAGACAGAGAGGGAGGGATTGAGGGAGGGAGAGGGTCGTGGTAAGAAGTCTGGAGGGATGTACAGGGTCACGGTCTCGACGGCATTGCCAACCTTGTAAACCCACGCATGGAGGGGGGAGAAGGTGGAAATGACGGGGAAAGAGGGAGGTACGGATGAAGGGAAGAGGGAACGTACCTTGGACGAGCTCACTGCCAGGCTGCAAGAGTAGATGGTACGTGTTGGAGAGGATGATTTGGGTGCCCGCGTCCCGCAGTTGCTTGGGCGTCAGTCCTTTAACAGTCGCCTTCGTGCCACAAAATATGAAAGCCGGTGTCTCCATGTCCCCATGGGGCGTGCTGAGGAGGCCACAGCGCGCGGCTGTCTTGCCGGACGGGTCTGAGAAGGAGAGAGGGAGGGAGGGAGGGAAGAAGGGACGGAGGGAGGGAAGGAAAAAAGTCAAAAAGGAGGGAGCGAAGGACGCCCAGAAACTCTTTGGGACCGTTATTTCTCGCCATTTCTTCCTTCCCTTCATCTTCCTCTACTTTTCTCACCTGTTGCCGTAGTTTTAAAGGCAAAGTTGGGATAGGTGGGCGTCGGCAGCTCTTTCAGTCGTTCCTCTAAATAAGTCATTGATGCGTGAGGAGGAGGAGGAGGAGGAGGGCCCTTTGGTAGGCGTTTGCGGTCTCGTTTACTGAGCGGAAGAGATGATGTAGAAGGAGGAGGGGTGGATGATGAGGAGGTGGAAGAGAGGAGACGGCGGCAGGAGCAGGAAGCGCGCTGGTGGGGAGGGAAAGAGGAGGGGAAGAGGAAGGCAGATCGAGAGAAGAAGGAAGGAGGAGGGCTAGGACGATGATGATGGTGGACACTGTGAATGGAGGCAGGAAGAAGGAGGAGCAGGAGCAGGGGTAGGAGGCGCAGAGGGGGGCGTGGGAGATGGAGGACGGATAGCAGTCCAGGGGAAGGAGGTCTTTGGACAGGAGGAAGACAAGTTGCTTCGAATTGTGATAGTGGCAAGCGCTGCCTTTGCCGCTCTCCCTCCATCTCCATACTGCTGCCCCTGCTGGGGAGTCGCCTGTCTTGTATGTGTGTATGTGTGGGTGGTGTTTTGGTCAAGTGGACAGAGGAATGGCAGTTGAAGGGCAACGGGCCATCTTCAGGACGACGACTCGGAGATGACGGGTTGCGGATAACCCCAGTCCTTGCGTGCCTTCCTGCCTACGCCTGCTCTCCCTCTCTTGGTGTAAAAGCTTCACACACCACTACTGTTGTCCTTACTAAATCACGCCATTCCTACACACACCAACAGCATAGACTGCGGCAGCCCCACCACCAACCGGGCCAAGGCAAAACCTCCTCTATCCCATCGACAGGCAGGTAGCCCGCCTCGCCCTCACCCCCCCTCCTTCATCCAATGCTACGTCGCTTACTGCTTTCGGCGGCCCCAGTCAGCTCCAGAAGGAGAAGTGCCAAGACTCTTTCTCCTGCAGGAGCAACAGCGGCAAGGGCGTCTGGGGCAGGGCGATTACCTTATTTATCTTCATCTCCCTTGTCCCCTCTGGTTGTGGTGCCTCGACGGGGATTGCGCTCGCGAGGTGGAAGAGGAGGGGCTGCAGGAGCAGGAGGATCGAAGACAACGGCATTCCCCGCTCCTTCGTCCCTCCGTCCAGATGTTCAGATGGAAGACAAGAAGGAGGTGTCGGAGGAGGAGGAGGAAGGGAAGGAGGCTCTCCCCTCGGCATCCAGGAATAGGACAAGCAAAGTGAAGCTGTCCCACGCGCGAGAGCAATGGGAACAGCAACAACGAGAAGCCGCTTCCTCCTTCTCCTCTTCGCTAGACGAGGATGAAGAGGAGGATGAGGAGGACGAGGAGGACGAGGGATGGATGGAGGAGTTGGACGAATGCATTGAGGACGAGGAGGAGGTGGAAATGAACATGCTGGTCCGCTCCCTTCCGGTTGAGAGAGGGAGGGAGGCAGGAATGGTACGGAACCTCCCCGATCGTCTGCCACAGGGCAGCGGGGACGAAGGAGTGGGCTTTGTGCTTGGGGAGGGAGGGAGGGGGGAGGAGGAGGCGAGGAAGAAGGCTGCCTTATGGGAGCTGGTGGACGACCGAGGGGTGCAGGAGGAGGAGGATCGATGTAGGGAAAAAGGGAGAGAGGGAGGGAGGGAATGAGGAAGTGTGATGTATATATCGATGTGGCGTGTCTTTTGTCCTGTATATAAGCTACTTTTGCGACTCACCCTTTCCTCCCTCCCTTCCTCCCTCCCTCCTTCCCTCCCCCCCTCCCTCCTGACACAGGGCGCCGTCGTGTCGGTCTGACCCGCACGAGTCGCGAGAGCGTCTTTGAGGCCATGCGCCAGCGGCTGCAGCAAGACGAGAAGACCGCGGCCCCGTCCAAGCGCCAGCTCCGCCTGTCCACCGGTACTGAAACCGCCCTCCCTCCCTCCCCCCCCCCCCCCCCCCCCCCCTCTCCTACCCCTTCCCCTCCCCCCCCCCCCCCCCCCCCCCTCCTCCCCCCCTTCCCCCCCCTCCCCACCCAAATCCTCCCCCCCCCGGAGACACGCCCTCCCCCGCCGTATTCACCAAAATCAA
>Ga0160420_100155_pt1 | contig 39563 bp, 46 predicted proteins | sample CelAP2metagpilot_FD_108197 | JGI IMG/M metagenome (GOLD analysis project Ga0160420, IMG submission 108197) | Phycosphere-associated microbial communities from algal ponds in Kailua-Kona, Hawaii, USA - Cellana AP2-5-5 metagenome pilot | ecosystem: Engineered > Artificial ecosystem > Aquaculture >...
GAGGGGGGGGAAGGGAAGGAGGAACCGGTGTTCGGACGGGTGGTGAGGGAAGGGGGGAGGGGGGTGGTGGTAGGGCCCAGGGAAGGGGGGGTGCTGGGGGACAGGGAGGGGGAGGGAGGGAGGGAGGAGGCGCCGAGGATATGGTCGTCGTACTCGAGGGGATATCGGAGGGAGGGTGATGCAGTGTGGGTGGCGGGAGAGGTGAAGAAAGTTTTGCGGGAGAGAGGGAAGGAGGAAGGGGGACAGGGAGGGCTAGAGGTGTTTCCTTGTCCGTCGGCTGACGTGATAATGACCAAGGCCCTTGAAGCCATCTCAGGCCCAAGTGGGGGGGAGGGAGGAAGGGAGGGAGGGGAGGAGGGCAGAATCCACCAGCAGCCCGATCTTTTGTGGCTAGACCTGCCCTTCCGCGATTACTACTCCCCTTTGGAACCCCCTCCCTTCTCTACCCCCTCTTCGTCCTTCCCCCCTCCCTCCCTCCCTCCCAGCCCCAAGCACTTCACCAGCCTCGCGCTAATAGATTGTTTTTTAAGGCAGCTCATGGAAGGCGCGAAGGAGGGCACTGTCCTCCTTCTCGCTCTCCAGGGCGACCTTTACCCTGTGTATGACCTGATGGAAGCCAAGCAACGCTGTCGGTGGGACACTCCCTCCTCTTCCTCGTCCTCGTCCGGGCCTCAGCACGTAGCGGGGACAATTCGAGCGCCTTGGACGGAGGAAGACGAACGCTCACTTGTGGCGCATGCGGCAGATGCGTTGAACGGTGTGGTGCTGATGGGGGTGAAGAGAGGGGGGGGGGGAGGGAGGGAGCGAGGGAGGGCAGGGCGAAGGAAAAACAAGTCGAAATGAACATGTGAAATAGAACGATAGGGAGGAAATGTATTTTCGGTGTAACTTCAGAGTCTTTGAAAGACACAGAACACATATGGGATGGAAAGAAAGGGAGGAAGGGAAAGCATTTCAAAGTAACAACAGCAGTGTAATCAAAGCACCATTGATGAAAGCGAAAATCTCTCTTAGGCAGGGTGTTCGTGGTCATTTTCCTTTTCTTTTGCGTCTTTTTTATCCTCTTCTTAGGACTTAGGGCGGTATTTCGTTCGCGCATGATATTGATGTTTGTCGTGCCCCCACACTTCTGGCCTGCCGCTGTCATCCCCGCCTGACACATAGTATACACAGCAAACAAGCTCGGTTGTCCTTCCTTTGGCAACACCTCCATTTTCCTTAAGACCACCAGCCCATTCTCCTGTTCTGACACTAGGCCAATCTCCTTTGGGGGGGGGGGTGTCGGTACATGGGTTTCGATGACATTTGTCACGCCTCGCTCCCTCTTTCCTTCATTGCTTGATGAAGAAACACTCACGTACACGCGCACCCTTTCGATAACTCCTGCCTCTCTTCCTTTTCCTCCCTCTTTATGGCCTCCACCACCCTTTTCGCCGTTTCCGCTGCAGGAGCACGAGCATCCTTTCCCTCCTCATAGGCCTCCACAGCCACCTTGTGGTCGTCCACAAGGGAGTGGAAGGCGCGCGCCCAGGTTTTCCGGATGGTAGGGGACTTCTGAGGCTTACTCTCGAGCTCGGTGAGTCCATCGAAGATAGCCCGCTTGACTTGTCGCTTATATTCAGGTCCTTCAGGAAAGCTGGGGAGCATGGCATCGCTAGTAGAGAATGCAGTGTTGGTGGAGGGAGAAGAAGAAGGAGAGGAATGGACAGAAGACGGATTCGAGGCATTGAAAATGGTGGTTGACGCATTCAACGAAGGATTTACAGATTCTTCCTCGTCTTCCACTTCTTCCTGCTCCTCCTGCTCCTCCAGCTGCTGCTGCTGCCGCCGCTGCTGCTGCTGCAATGGCGGTCTCTCATCCTGTTCTGAGACCTGCCAGAGATTCTCCTGCTCGTGCTCATACTTCTCTAGCTCGTACTTCTCCTGTCTTGCGTCGTGGTGGTTTGCATAGACTTCAAGGATCCTGCGGGGCTGGTGGATGCCCATCTCAGATAGGCCAGGGCTAGGGGGACACGTGGAGTGGGCCAGGTCCTCAGGCTCGCCCGAACGTTTTGCCGTAGGAGGGTAGTTCTTGTTCGTCAGACGCTCCAGGAGGGATTGAGGAAAGGCTATCAGACGATGCGGCATTATCTTAGTTGCTTGTTGGTTGCTGTGTGTGCGTGAGCCGTATGTGTATGGAGCAAAAAGGGGCAATAAGTAAGAACGCTTATACAGGGTCAAAAGACTTTACGAATCGTCAGCGTGGATCCATCCACACGTCGACAGAAACGTCAGAACAAAACGTATCTCTCGGATCGCGGGAAGCGATGGCTATTAAACACGAAAAGAGGGAATGGTTTACCGCCACGTCGCGATCGAATATTTGTCAGGGTGGGAGGGTGTCCCTTTCAAATTAGCTACCATCGCCCCCTAGATTGATAATAGTTGACATATGATACGCTGTAACCTTTTTTGAACGGCTTTTGTTATCGGAGTGTGCAGGAATGACGAAGAGAAAGCAATGAGGAAGGAGTCGGAGCGTAAGCAGCAGAGGGGACTCGGAGAAAAAAGTCTTCAACGGCTTACCTCCATCTTACCCTCTCCTTTGCCTCGAGGATAACCACGACACGACCACAAAAGCACCCATGAATCACTGCTTACACGCCGACAGCCGCACTGTTCCGCTGTGGATTTGGCGGCTGCCACATCATGGCACACCATCTGCACCATCATTAGCATCATCATCATCCCCTGTATCCCCGGACACCTGCGCTCACATACGCCTGTACACCACACAGGAAGCCAGCAGAGCCCACAAATCAGCACAGCTAGCTTGTGGTCTCCGTCATCGCTTTATAACCCGCTGCATCTACGCCTCGACCCTCCCGCCTACACCACCACCGTCCTCCCCCACCTATCAGTTAATCATGCCGTCTGGAATGGGCTTCTTGCTCTGCAAGGTACTTATGCGGCTTCGTCTCCTGTCGCGCATTTGTGGTACCCGCATGAATGGCGCTATCTCCCCGTTCTCTTTCATCCATCCTGTGACCGATCTGACTCTCCTTCCCCCCCAAACTCTTTCCCATCCCATCCCTCTTCCTTCCTAGGGCTGGCATCCAGGCACCCAACAAAACATGCGGAAAGTGTGGATCGCCGAGCAAGAAACCGCCGCGCGGGAACAACGGGAGAAAGAAGCCGCGGAAGCTTTGGGAAAAGAGTTGGAAGCGCAGCATTTTGCCGAGATGGCTAAGTCGAAAATGTGTAGCATGACGATGCTTGCCACGGACATCGAGAAGAACAAGACTGCCAAAGGATCGATTGCCTTCCTCTATGCCAAGCCGCCGGGCATGCTTTTGCAGGGCCAGGATGGGGTGGGTGGGGAGGAAGGGGGGCAGGGAGGTTTGGAGGACGGGGCTGATGAGGCGGCACGGGCTTTTTTTAAGCAGAATGAAGAGGCGGCCAAGGCGAGGAAAGTAAGGGAGCATAAGGAGAGTGCTGCGTTTAGCATGCATGGGAAGTTAAGCGCACTGGAGCAGATGACGGGGACACGTCGAAGGAAAGAGGTATGTTTAGGCCTTCCTTCCCTTCCTCCCTCCCTCACCTAGCTCACAATATTTCTGCCTAAATCCTCCCTCCCTCCCTCCTGCAGCTCACCTTGGACGAGCAAGCCGAGCGTTTCCCCATCCTCCGAAACGCCCCTGTTGAGGGCGCCTATGCGCAAAACGTTAAATTGACTTTCAATCCCGTGGGCTTCACCATCCGCAACTGCCAGTGTCTTAAATGTGGAGCGTACGGGCATACCAGTGGCGATAGGGAGTGTCCGCTCTGGGGGGAGATAACGAGCTTGAACGCGGCGAGGTTGAGGAGGGAGGATCCCCTGACGTACATGGAAAAGGACGAGGAGGAGGGCGGGCCGGAGGGAGGGAAGGAGGGAGGAAAGAAAGAGAAGGTGGTATTGCGCTTGGCGGCATTGCCACGGGAGATGGCGTTTGCGAGGGGGGAGGGGGGGGGAGGTAGAGGAAGAGGAGGAGGAGGGGGAGGAGAAGGGAACCAGGAGGTGGTGTTGGAAGAAGAGGGGGAAAGAGGGTGGGACAGAGGAGGGCGGGGAGGAAGGGGAGGAGGCTTTGATGAGATGGACGAGGAGTATTTAGCAAAACTTAGCACAAAGGAGAAGAAGCTGTTGTTGAAGCGTTTGCGGCAGGGGGTGGTTAGGGAGGGAGGAAGTGTGGTGGATAAGGAGGAGGAGAGGGAGGAAGAGGAGGAAGAGGATAGACGGAAGCGAAAGCGGAGGAGAAAGGAGAAGAGGAAGGAGAAAAAGAGGAGGAAGAAGCAGAAGGAGAAGAAGCAGATGGGGGGTAGTAGTAAGCGAAAAAGTAGCAGTCGCAGGAGGAACATCAGCCGCAGCAGCTCTAGCAGCAGCAGCAGCTCTAGCAGCACTAGCAGCAGCACTAGCAGCAGCAGCACCCATAAAAAAAAGTGGAAAAGTGCTCGTTGTCTCCCACGAACTCATTGTCGGAAGGAGAGGGAAGGAGGTAGGGAGGGAGGGAGAAGCGATTGAGGTAAGAGAAGAGCGAAAGAAAAACGAGAAAAGTAGTAGCGAGAGAGCTCTGTATTTGTGTGCATGTATTTAAATGTGAATGTCTTATGTATAGTGTGTCTGAACACAAAACGATAAAAATCAACGTTCGAGTGGAAAGAAAAGGAGGAAAAGAAAACAAAAGCACACGCACGAGGACGGACGACATAATGAAATATTTCTCTCATTGGCATTGAATGGCCCTCAAAATTTCTAACCTTGTGGTTCTTTATTCTTTCCCGTCCCTCTTTGAATTTCTGTCATCCTTCGCCGTTTTCACTGTGGCGTTGCGAAGTTCTTTCCCCAGATTTATCTCTACCCTCTTCCTTTAATTTGAATATGAGCGAGGAATCAATCTCTCGATTGCCCTCTATCTCTCTCGTATTCGGTCGTACCGCAATGACATGGCATGGACGCAGTCCTACACACGCCTTCACACCTACACACATGCAAACACACAACCCGCAACTGCTTTTCCATTTCGACCCCGATTTATAGAAAAAAAAAAATAGACGAAAGCACATTTAAATCAGCATTTTCTAGATCATAGGGGAGTCGGTCGGTCTTCCCACTTACCACAGTCAATCACCATCATTACCGAATCATCTCCATCATCACCTTCATCATATCACCATCACCATCATCTATTGAGGTGCGCGTGAACCCCTACCCCCCCCTTCTCTTCCTCTCTTCCACATTCATCTATACATCATAAACACCCACGCCACAATGCCAGCCAACCCCACCCCCACCACCACCCGCGAAAACGCCCTCCATCCCACCCTAACGGCCTCTCTCTTGGCTGCTGCCTCTCTCGACATGAAGGAGTTGAATGTAGGTACCTCGAACACGCCCTCTTCCTCCTCCACCAACCCAAGGACTCTTTTACATCCCCCCGCTCCTTCATCTTCGTACATGCCCTCCTCTATCCCTTCATACCCCCCTCCTCGTTTTAATTGTTGGAAAGTCATGGTGTTAGAGGAAGGTAGGTCGGCGTCATCCGTAGGGGAGTTGGGGGAGGAGGAGGAGGAAAGAATGGACGAAGGAAAGATGGGTGAGGGGGAGGCGAACATGGAGGAGGCATGAGAGGAGGAGGGGGGATCCAATAAGAGGCCCATCCTTTGATTGTTGCTGGTACTGCTTGGTGTTCCGTGAGTCTTTTTAATGTCAGTGATGGTGGTGGTGGCTGCTGCTGTGGCTGCTGCGGCTGCGGCTGCGGCTGCTACTGCTGCTGCTGAGACTGCTGCTGCAGTTTCTGAAGAGATACCATTCACGCTTTTCTCTCTCATCTCACTGCATCCACTGCGCTTTTTTATCGTTGTCTCCGCTCCTCGCGTGCAATTGCTGCTGCCGTTGGTGATGAGTTCTTCTTTTTGACGTCTCTCCTCCTTGAAGTCCTCCTCCGAGGCCTCCCTCCTCTTATCCTTCCTGCTCCCCTCCTTGCCATCCTTCTTCCTCATTTCCAGCTCTTCTCCCTCGATGGATTTTCCTTCCTCCTCTGCCCGATGCTGCTGCTCCTGACTCCTGCCATTACTTGCCTCAAAACTGGTAGCAGCAAGAGGAGGAGATTTCACACAATCGTTCGTCATCGTCACTTTTTTCTGAGTTTGCTTTTCTTTCCTTCCCTTCTTTTTGCTGCTTTTTGGAAGTGGCGGGATCATTTCCATGGCCTCTAGGATGTCGGCAGTGGCCGAGACAAAGGAGTCATAGGATGAGAAGGAGGAATTGGAGGAAAAGGAAGAAGAGGCAGAAGAGACGGCCGAGGCCGACATGCTCTCAAAGGAGCAGTTGATATCACTCCCGGAGAGATCATTCCCGACTCCTCCATGGGACACAGAGAGCTTGGAATCTACAGGACGCAAGGCAATGCTGATCCGGACAGGCGCGGAGAGCTTATTGCTGGCACCAGCCTCCAATTCTGTGGGGAGAGCAGCAGTCGTGGCGTTGTTGTCGTGGCTGCTGCTTCGCACATGGTCCCTGCCGTTGGTGCTGGTATCGGTTTCCAATCCAGTGGGAAGAGCAGCGGTCTTGACGTCGTCGTCATGGCTGCTGTGTCCATTGCATACTTGGTGATTGCCATGCTCTGAGACGATCTGTTCCGAAGGGATACTAGTGGCCCGGGAATCGGTCCCCCCGATGTCTAGGACAGTTGCCAGGGTCATGTTGAGTCCTAGGTTCCAAACCTGTTGGTGAGTGAGAGAGTTGTTGAGTTTTTCGTGCTATAGAGCGAGGCAGAGGAAGTGCACCGAAACCCCACGGTGTATATGTTGTTCATTGATGTGGACCCTCACACTGCGTTGTGCAGCTCGGGCGAAAGGGGGAGGTTGTATCTCCTCCGTTTTAAGTGACTTTATGGCGCGACACACTGCAAATCGCATTGGAAGCGCGCTCCGCGTTATAATCGTCCATGCCCAGTAGGGGTATCAAAATCTCGTTAGGACATGATCACCGCCCTAATCTGAGCTCGGGCCGCAGTCCACGCGCGTGAGGCCAAGAAAGTGACCTGAGCGCGACCACCGAGAGACGAGGTCTGGGTCTAGGTGTCTATGGGCCACGAAGTTGCCATTTATTAAATCCCTGCACTCTGCCTGTTCCCCTGCTTGTTGTCGTCATGCTTATTGAGCAGATAACAAAGATGCGGCAACACCGCCGATGCAGTGCGCGACAGACAGGAGCGAAAGAAAAGAGAACGAGAGACACCAGGAGGGTGAGGAGGAGGTCAGCAAATACCCATCTCAACCGAATGGCTTTTTGTACGTGGGAGTATAGTATCACCACCCGCTGCAAGAGCTGTCCTCACTTTGGCCTGCAGATAACGTGCCAAGTACATTTATTTTTACAGCTTATTTCAAAACCTGAACAGTATATCATCTTTTTTTAGTCTCCCCCCGGCATCGGAGGCGCTGATGGCTGTGTTGGATAGTCGGGATGCTGCTGCGCCTGCTCCTGCTGCTGTACGCTCGCAGTCATCCACATATCTTTAGGCGCCGCGCCCTGTGCCACCGGCTCCGCATAAGGCAACGCTGTAATCTGCTGCCCGTATTGACCGGAAACAGGTACACAGACATTGGCATTTCCATTCAAACCTTCCCCAACCATTCCTACCCCTATCCCTCCCTCCGTCCCCATACCCATGGGTGTATAAGGGTGAGTATAAGCCATCGTCGTCACTCCACACTCCCAATGCTGTCCAAACACCACCCTTTCCTGTGGTACTTGCTGCTGGTGGTAATGCTGATGCTGCGGGTGCTCCGGGAGGAGAGCTGGGTGATACGGCGCACCCGTTCGAAAACAGTTCATCACCACGTCATGACACTCATCACACACTCTCACATAATTCAAGAACCCCCAATGTGGTAGCGGCAAGCGTTTCGTGGAATGAATGCCACAGACAGACCGCCCGCAGTTTCGACAGTGATGCCGACCATTGAATACACCAAAGGTCACGAAACACACTTCGCAATGCCGTTGAAGCCGCCAGCCCGGGGGACGGGTGTTGAGACGGGTAGAATTGATAAGACGAAGGGGAGGTTGGCTTTGACGTCTTAAATAGGAGTAGCTTGCATTTTCGGGAGGGTGATATTGGTCTTGAGGATTGGGGTGGGATGAGGGGTGCTCTTGCTGATGAATGATGAGAGTCGACTGCCGCGGTGGGTGGGTGTAGTGGTTGACTGTGTGTGTTGTAATGAGAAGGACGAGAGGTAGTCATATTTAAAATTGTAGGTGTTTGTCGTGAGAGGTGCCACCGACGGTCCTTAAAGAGGACAAGATATAAATCACCGCCGCTTTGTCACATACATACCGGACGCGCCCAACGCTGCCGCGCCCAAAAGTATGGCATCAGGGTGGCCATGGCCTTGCTGCTGCTGCTGCTGCTGGTAATGGTGCTGGTGCTGGCACCCGTTGTGATGGTGGTGCGATCGGGTCATGACGCTCGGATTGAGATGAGGTAGAGACGATGGCGCGGAGGAGTGTGATGAGTCTGAAAAGGTTTGCCTCTGCTGAGGCGGATCGATAGAGGAAGAAGTGAATAGGGTGTTTGATCGCATATAGACACTGTTCTGTGCTAGCTTGCATTTTTCTTACATTCTCGACATATGAATATGTGCCGCTGCGATCGGTCTCACCCAGGGCCCGGCTCAAACGGTACCCGTTACCGTCGTTTGACATAAATTTAATAACAACATGTCATGGATTCCAAGGCTAGATCCGCCTAAAACAAACAAATAACAATGCCAACGAGGCAGTATTTGGACAGTCATCTTTGCATGAAGTGACTTTTAACGTCTGGATGGTTCATGTACGTTGGACAAGATTAAATAAAAAATCTGCCAGCCAAAAAAACGCAACCGCCTCTTCCCCTACACACATCTGCGCTGCAAAACAGACAAATCCTTGCAGAACTGTTTATGCCGCGCACTGCGAGTCTTACTGTACCCTTTCCCTAACTCAAAATTTCGTCCCTCGTCCATCTCTTACCTTCCCGACCGCACGCACACGCACACGCCACAGGTCATTACGTGCTCTCAAAAATAACTATGCCGTCCCACACTGGCACCACCACCAAGGCAAGCCATGGACCGCCCTTCAAAAAAGTCACTCTTATCAAGAATTGTTTGGGCAAGGTGCGCTCCGCGTCCATGTCGTTGCCTCCGCCCGCGTACGTCTATGGCTGCCCTCAAGGCAAGGACAACGAGGGCGTTGGACAGTGTACGTGTAGCACACACAGGAGGGAACATGAAGTGGAAATAATAAAGAATATATAATCTTCGCTGTCTGTTGTTCATTGTGTGCGTCCTTTGAAGCGTGTCCCTCCTTCTTCCCCCACATCTCTTCATGCCTCCACATTTTCAGACTTCTTCCTCTTGATCACTCTCTTACACACACTTGACTACCCCCTCTCTCCCCTCCAAAATAGTGATATCTAAATGGCATGAGTCCACCCGCCGTTCCCTTACTGGCTCGGGTACCAAGCCTTCGTGGATTCGGAGCAACCTTGCAGCTCTCCAAAAGGGGCACGTCACGGCCCGTGCGCAGCGTGCCTACAGCATCCGGCACCCCCGTTTTCTTCCTGACCCTTCCTTGACCATCCTTCGGAAAAAGACAATGGCCACAAAAACGCTGATAAAGAAAACAAAGAAGGACAAAGGGCGGGAAAGTGGTGGGAAAGAGGAAGAGGAGGAGGAGGAAGAGGTCATCTTCGGCCGGCCCTCAGGTACTAATGACACGACCATGAAGGAGGTGCTCGAAGGGCGTTTCGATCCCGAGATGGCAGGTGATCAGGAGAGGGATTACCCTCTGATCGGTGATCGCATCTTGTATGGGCGTGTCCCCAAGCCCCGGCCCACAAAGGCCAGTGCGTTGCTCCAGCTGGCCAAGGAAGAAGAGGCAGCCGCAGCCCTCAAGAAGGAGAAGGAGCGACTTGGAGATGTCACAATGTGGAAAATGTCTAAGTGGGACAAAGTCGAGCCCAAAGTGGTGGTGTGGGCATAAAACAATGTCAGTGGAGGTGTGGTGGAAACTGCCGGAGTTGTGCGTGTGATGTGGAAAAGGGGAGGGGAGACATTTCAAAAGAAATATTCAAGAGAAACCATGCATTTTGATTTTTGTTGGGGTCACTTGTTTGATAGCAGTGAGGGAAAATGTGTATGTCTGTCCTTTGTCGACTGTGAGACATAGAGGCAGTGAGAGGATGTAAAAGTAGTTCTCTTGTGAATGTCAATTAGAAGAGGGGCTCGGCACGGGAGGAGGTTTTCTTCGCTGCGACAGGCTGTGTGCAGCTGTCCAATGCTTTACGGCCATCGATGCATGCTTCTCCTCCTCTTTCCCCTTGTTTTCGTGGTGCTGGTTAGGCATGCATACACAGTGGCTGCTCATACCTTGGCGTGTGTTGTATTTTGTGGCAGGCACATTTCCTCACTTGCTGCTGTGTAGACTCGAACGGAGGGTCGCGGCGAAGCCAACCTGTCGGGTGGATGGAGACGACAGTGCTTCACCGCATGCTCCTTCCTTATTGGGCGCTTGACCATGCCTTTCCTGCTATCCTGTTCTCTTGGACGTGCGTTTGGTGGCTGTACTGGCTGCGCATGTCGGCGTGGATATTCCTGGCATGAGTGGCCTAGGGTGGATTGGATTGCTGTAGCATTAGCAGCACGACAGGCCATGAGGAAGAAAAAACATGGAATGCAAGGCCTAGCTCAGACTATTCCCCACGGCAACTAATATTCTACCTTTTCCCACCAACCCACGCACGTACTCAGGCGATCATGTCTCGTCGTAAGTTCCGTGCCCCCCGCCACGGGTCCCTGGGTTTCCTGGTAGGTAGCCTTCGCCAGCCCTCTCCTCTCCCCCTCCCCCTGATTTTCCATGCCCAGGTCACCGTCACTCATCGTCTCCCTTCTTCCGCTCATGTCCACTTTCTCCCACAAAACAGCCCAAGAAGCGTACGAAGAAGCACCGTGGTAAGATTCGTTCCTTCCCCAAGGATGACCCTTCCAAGCCCCCTCACTTGACGGCGTTCATGGCGTACAAGGCGGGCATGACGCATGTTGTGCGCGAGGTAGACCGATCGGGCTCCAAGATGCACAAGAAGGAAGTCGTCGAGGCCGTCACCATCCTTGAGGCTCCCCCCATGAAGGTGGTGGGTGTGGTAGGCTATGTGGCTACCCCCACGGGTCTCCGTACCCTCACCACGGTCTGGGCCGAGCATCTGTCCGACGAGATCCGTCGCCGCTTCTACAAGAATTGGTACAAATCCAAGAAGAAGGCCTTCACTAAGTATGCCAAGAAGTGGAGCGAGGCTCCCGGCAAGGTATGAGTTGTATTTATCCTTCCCTTCCACTCCTCCCTCCTTTTCCACGCTGTCATACCCCGCCGGGTGACCCTCGAAGATGCCCCGCTTTCTGTCCCACCCACCCATTCCCGCCCTCCCCCCCCTCTCCCTCCCTGCCACAGGTGGACGAGGAGCTCCAGCGCATCAAGGACTACGCAGACGTGGTGCGCGTCATCTCACACACCCAGATCAAGAAGCTGAAGCTCCGTCAGAAGAAGGCACACATCCTCGAGATTCAAGTCAATGGTGGCTCCATCTCCGACAAAGTCGATTTCGCCAAGTCCCTGCTTGAGAAGGTGAGCTATCCCTCCAATCCTCCCTCTCCTCCTCCTCCCTTCTTCCCTCCCTCCCTTTTCCAATGTCCGTCTACACTTTTCAGCCTGAGAACCCTGTGTGTGTGTGTGTGTGTGAAACTCATCCTGCCCCCCCCCCTCCCTCCCTCCCTCCCTCCATCCCTCCTCCCCAGGATGTGAGTGTGGACTCTGTTTTCTCCAAGGATGAGAACATTGACACCATCGGTGCCTCGAAGGGTCATGGGCGTGAGGGTGTGGTGACCCGCTGGGGCGTTTCCCGCCTTCCGCGTAAGACCCACCGTGGTCTCCGCAAGGTAAGCCCTCCATCCCTCCCTGCTTCCCTCCCTCGTTTGTCCACACACCCCGTCGTTGCACTTGTTGAAGAGGTGCACTCTCAACACGTTCTCACCCTTCCTCCCTCCCCCTTTCCCTTTCTCCCATCCCTAGGTCGCCTGTATTGGTGCTTGGCACCCTGCCCGTGTTTCTCGTACCGTTGCTCGTGGCGGCCAGCACGGGTACCATCACCGAACGGAGGTGAACAAGAAGGTCTACCGCATTGGCAAGGCTGGTGATGGGAAGAGCGCCACCACCGAGGCCGATTTGACGGAGAAAGTGAGGAGGGGGAAGGGAATGAGGGAGGGAGGGAAAGAGAGGGAGGCACCCCCATGCCCAAAAATCGATTCTCGACAGACCAAACAACACGGACACTCACACGCCCCTCCTTCCCTCCCTCCCCCCCTCCCTCCCCAGGGCATCACCCCCCTCGGTGGCTTCCCCCACTACGGCGTGGTGAACGAGGACTGGCTCATGATCAAGGGCCAGGTCATCGGCACCCGCAAGCGCGTCATCACTCTCCGGAAATCCCTTCGTGCCCACTCCAAGCGGGCGCACCTCGAGCAAATCAACCTCAAGTTTATCGACACCAGGTACGGCTTCCCTTCCTCCCTCCCTCCCTCCCTGCCTTTTCTCCCTCTTTCTCTACCACCACCTTCCCTCCTCATCACTCCCCAGTCGCTGATCTGTCCTCTGTCCTGACCCATATCCATCTTCGTCCCTCATCTCCCTCCCTCCCTCCCTCCCTCGTACCAACAGTTCGAAGCTAGGTCACGGCCGCTTCCAGACGGACGAGGAGAAGCACAAATTCCTTGGACCGTTGGCGAGCAAGAACCGCGCATAGGCCTCCGAACAGAGCAAGAGCAGCAGCAAGAACAATAGCGGCTATGGAGGAAGGGAGCAAGGGAGCAAGGGAGCAAGGGAGGGAGGGGTCCATGGTCGGGTTCCTCTGTCCCTCTTTCCCCTCTTTGTCTTGTCAGTTGGTGGCGGCGTAGTAGAGGAAAAGACGGAAGAGGGAGGGTGGACACCTCTGTTAGGGATAGGGTTAGGGTTAACAGAGGACACCTCTGGCGGTGGTCAGCTTCATTCATAGTTTTTGAGTGGTGGTGAAAGAAAGGAGGGAGTGTGCTCTATGCTGCCGGATCCACTGCCATTAAAAGAATGAAGATGAAATAGGGAAAGGGAAATGACATCGTTGTCCACCAGCGTAGACAATCAAGCACACAAACACATAACACACACACACTCACTTATTATATACGCACTTTTTCACACATATGTAACGATAACGGTTTGTCAAGAGGGGATCTTCTTCCTTTTTGTTCGTGCTTTTCCCTCTCATTTTCTCCCTCTTTCTCACGCGCACCCACCTTACCCCCTCCCCCCATCCCCGTTTCACGTTCCTGCTTCTCACTCAAATCCCTGCATTCGTCTTACCACTGCAGTCCCCTCCCTCCCTTCTTTCGTCCCCCTTGCCCACCCTTCCTCTCGCAAATTTATTTCAAGTCCGGCCTCGCTCAAATCAACATCAACAACACCCACATGCACCACCCCTCCCTCTTTCCCTCCTTCCTTCTCTTCCTATTTCTTTTCCCCCAACGGTTCCGCCTTGAGTTGGATCAGCATCTGCTTCAGCCGTTGCAGGTCGCAGGAGGGCGACTCTGGCCCCCCCACGTCAGCTTGCATATCAATGAGGCTTATCACACGCTCCCAGGGATTCTCCGCCTCCAAGTCGGCCTCCAGCTTCTCTAGCTTCACCTGAAGGAAAGGGGGAGGGAGAGAGTAAGGGAGGGGAAGATTAGTTATATGCACCATGGAACCGAGGCGGCCGATAGTGGCACGTCTATGAGGTCAATTACATCATATCCATGAGGTCAATTACATCACACGCTATCAGAGGTCTTCAGTCCCCAGCTCAGTTTATTACTATTCGAGCTTGGCCGAAAAAGAGGGAGGGAGGGAGGAATGTGCAAGTGGTCTCGTCAGGCCTGTGGCTCGCACGCCGCCACCACCAAAATCGCGCCTCTGTCTCCTTCACTCTTCGCCTTCAGCCTCTTCTCATCCATCATCTCACGCCATTCCGTCCTCCACCCTCCCCACCCCCTCCCTCCGTCCCTCCCTCCCTTCCTCCCGCCCTGGTTACCTGCTCCTCCTTCCTGTTCGCACTCTGCTTCTTCTCTCTCATCTCCTCTCGCTCCTCCGCGAATTTCGCCAGCTCTGCCCGTGCTTTCTCTATGACCGTGGACCTCTTCTCGTTCTCCACACCTCGTTTGGCGTCCAACTTTCGTTCCCATTCCTCGAGGAAAGCACTGACGGGAGGGGAATGAGGGAGAGAGGGGAAGGAACGAGGGAGGGAAGGAACGAGGAAAGGAGTAACGTGAGTAGTGTGTGTTTTGTTGGTGATGGCGGTCGGTTGGTCCTCATTGTTCCTTCCTCGCTGCGCCTCCAGCTTGCCTTCTCATACCCCCATGGGAATTAGTGGGGGGATAGGGAAGGGAGTGGGGAGGGAGGAAAAGGGAGGGAGGGAAGTAGACTTGGGTAGAAGTAGGGGGCAAGACATCTAGAAGTTTCAAAATAAGTAGAGAATGGTTGATTGATTTAAATACTCAAAGGCTTATCTTGACCGCTCCTGCACCCATTCACTCCGCACATAAAGTAAACAACCAGCCGTCTCTCCTTCCCACCCTCCCTCCCTCCCTCCCTCTCTTTCCCGCACTCACTCCAAGGCCGAGGTCGAAGGGAGCTCCGTAGGCATCTCATCCAGCTCGGCGTACGATGCAGGAGCAGCATCAAGATTGGCTATGGTAAGCGTATGTGCGCGCGTTTATGCATGAGAGAGAATGATGAGTGCAATAGGGGGTGGGTGGATGAAGCATCAAGGGCAGTGAAGGAGGGGAATCGAAAGAATGCAGGACTAGGAGGGGCGAGTAATTGGTTCATACCTGAGCCGGTGCTCTGCAGGTAACGCATAGAGTAGGCGAGGAAGGGGAGATCGGCACATGTGTTTTTGATTGGTCGGGAAGGGAGTTGGGACACTGAAGATGAGCGATGGTTTACAACGAGCAGAAAGAAGGACCGTTGACGACACTCCATGCCATGCCCACAGTTGCGCCTCCTGACTATTTCTCTATGCAGGCTTGGCACGTCCTCGTTCTTCTACCGATCTAGACAAGTAGACATGCCCCCAAACTTACATTGTAAGAAGCATCGCCCCCGCCGCCGTTCTGACTTGTCGTCTCCTCGTTGTAATCGTAGTCACTCATGGCTTTCCAGCTCCTTACTTCTGGGGATGCCTGTGCGTGTTTAAGTGTTGGAGCTTAAGTGTGTGGCCAGGAATTTGTACGGTCGATAATGCGTGACGCGGAAGCAATGTCATAGTCGAGGACGACTTCGAGCCAAAAAAAGCAATTCGTCCGGTGACGGCAAATGAGTTGCTGCTTGCCTTGTCCTCTGGTCCTAACGACATTGATGGGAGGGATACACCACCACCTGCAGGCGCCCTAAAATGAGGTACTTTATACATATGGACGGTGGTGGGGACGCGTTTTGGGTGAATGCATGGTAGCGGTGGGGCAAAACCAAGACGATCAGGACACTGGAAAGAACATGATGGCGTCGTATTCTTTCAGTTCTTTCTTTTTCATCGCTTGCTTCAAGCACCTCCTTTTTTGCCTTTGCTTGACCTTTACAGGGGGCGAAAACAATTCAGACACAATGGGAAAAGGAGAACAATTGTTTTCCTATCTTTCTCCTTTTCCCATAGTGTCGAGGTTGATGAGGGTGGCACTTTACGCGCCCTTGTCATCCTTACAATGCTTCAGTATGTTTTGCCTCGAACGGCCGTGCGCGCATGCACGAGAGCGGGGAAAGAGTTATTGAACCAAGTTACGAGAAAGTCTTTCTCTATTTATTTTTCGAAATTTTTATGATTCTTAATGCTAAGGGGAAGGTACAGCCACACTTGAGGGCTGAAAATGATTTTTTTTCCCCTGCTCCTTCCGCTGACTCGCCGGAGTGTATATCCAAAGATTATATTTCAGACTTGCACACTTACACACGGACACCACTCTACCTACATACGTATGGACGTTTTGAAGGACTGCATTCTCTTGGGGGGATTGGGGGGCGACAAGGTGCCGCAGCAGCAATACGGTTTGGCTCGTGCTCTTCAGCCCTGACTCCCGCCAGGCAGAAGGAAGAACGATGCTTATGGAAGTATGTGTAACAGCGTCATCCTCTTATCGTAGTCTGTTTCTTCTTTCCAGCATCATCCCTCCACGGGGAGCAACCGCTCGCTATTTCGCTCTTTCATTTCACTTCCTCCCTCATTCCTCCCCACATATACGCACTTTTCTCAAAAAGGAACGAGGGGAAGAGAGAGGATTGAATAATGAAGACATATCTAATGCCTTGAATGTGTCAAAATGCCAGCCTTTTATTGTCCCACATTGCGTTTTCCTCCCTCCTTCACCCGTTCCCATTCCTCGTCCTCTTCCTCCTCCTCACCCTGTCCTACATTTACATCATTTCTCTTCTCCATCTCTCATATACCTCCCCCCCTCCTTCTATAAATTTATGTGAACTTGTCCCCATTTAAGTGGATAGCTGTGCATACCAAGGCACAGGCCCCCGCTGACGCTGCAATGATGGCCGGGTGACCTGAACGGAAGCCGACGAACGCCCCGCTCAACTGGTGGAGGAGGAAATATGGGAAGGAGAGAGGGAGAAAGGAAAATACAAGCAACTGGTGAATATTACAGAAAGGTTCTGGAATACTTGGAGAGAAAGGCGAGCTGCAAGTCAGGGTTCTAATCGTTTATGGTGGGGAGTGGAAATATCCTCCATTCAAAGTAATCATGAGTGGAAACCTTGATCCTATCAAACCCCCACACATAAGACTCACCGCACCGCCAAACGCGCTATTAATCGCCTCTCCCTCCTTGCCCGTCCACGTCTCCATCAGTGCTTCCCCTGCCTTGAACGTGGCACCGGCTCCAGCAAGGAAACCGGCATTGGCGTAAATCGTAGGGAGGACCTGTCGAGCCACTTGCTCTCGGTTCATCTTGACCCCAGCGGACTGCCAAAAACTGCTCATCGTACCGGCGACTGTTCCGATGCTGCCGCCGGTGAGCGCGCCTTCCAGCGTGCGGCTAAAGAAGCCATCGTCCCCACCCATGCTTTGAGTCCTGTGTGGTGTGAAGGGCGGAATGAGAAAGAGACCAGTCGATGACCTGTCTGTCCCCCTTTCCTAAGGCTTCTAGCCTAACGTTACATACAACTAGCTATCACACAGGCACGCAGACTTACACAGAGGTCCACCTGCCCCCCACCACTTGTACACATTGCATCTATCTAAGGCTCCCTTTGTCATCATCACCCGCCTCTCGCTGGAACGAATCGAAGCGTCATCTCGGGCTGCCTGCGTCAATCAGGAGCAGAGTTCAAAGCCTCTCTTGTAACATAGCCCTGCACAAGCAACACTACCAGCATCACCACCTCAAGAAGGAAGGGGCGGAGAGTACACTCTGGTTCGTTGCACCAGGATTGGCCCCTTGTGGTCGAACATTTCACTCGCAGCGCTGATTGTTCCATACATAAAGTGACGCGGGGCCTCAGGCGCGTGCCCGCCTCCTAGAAAATGAAAAGCGCCCCCTTGTCACCCACCACACTCACATCACCCTCCATCCCGATTCTGCACAGTTGTACAGCTGCGTGGAAGGCATATCTACAAGAGGTCATGATAAGGCGGAATGACGCCGCGCCTCCGATGCTGCGCCTTTTCCTGATGATTATTTCGACCTCCTGGTACTGCTGCACTGCGTTCCTGATCCTCCCGTCACCCTCCTCCTTGTCATCCTTACCGTCGGCTAGACTCCTTGTCGAGCGTCGGCTGAGCACCGCCTCTACTTCTGTCTGCGTGTGGAGCGGCAGGAAGACGAGGACGCGGCATGCCGCCTCCAACGACGACGGGGAGGACTCACCGAAGCGAGGCTTCCTCTCCAACCTGTTCGGCGGCAGCAAAGGCAGCAAACGCGACTCCAAATCAGGCCTGCCAAGCAAGCGTCTCTCTTCCTCTTCTCGGGCCTCCACCCCTACCCCGCCAACCAAGAAAAGCTTTGTCTGGCCCTCCCCCTCCTCCTCTTCCTCCTCCCCCTCCCCACAATCTAAAGTCCGCCCCGCCTCCTCCCGTTTCACTAAAAATTCCAACGAAGACCTTGCTGAGGAAGAGCCCTTTTCATCAACCCCTTCCTCCTTCTTCTCTGACTTGACCCAACGTCTTCAAACCCCCCTCCCCCTTGGTCCTATCTTTCAAAAATTCGTCTTCTTCTCCATCGGTTTTCTCGGGGGCGGCGCCAGCGGCCTCCTCGTCCTCCTCTCCCCTTCCTCCCCCCTCACCTCCCTCCCCCCCTCCCTCCTTCAACCCATCACTCTCTTTGAAAACATTTTGTTGGAGATCGACCGGGGATATGTGGAGGAGGTGGACAGTTCCAAGCTCTTCGAGGCAGCAGTGGAGTCGATGCTGGCAACCTTAGACCCCTACACTGAATACGAGGGGCAGCAGCTGGCGCAGGACATGCGGGAGGTAAGGAGTTAATTTCTTTGAAGAGAACGCCCTCTCACGTACACTGACCATGGCATACCGCTCGCTCCCTCTCTCCCTCCCTCCCTCCCTCCTTCCATCTCACCACTCGTAGGCCGTTTCTGGACGCTACGGAGGAGTAGGTCTCGTCATTGCCGGCAGCAAGCCCTTGGTCGAGAAGGGTAGTATCGTGAAGAAGGGAGGGAAGGAGGGAGGGGACGCTGGGAAGAAGGCGAAGAACACCCGCCCTGCGTTGGAGGACATAAAGATGAAGGAGACGGAGGGGGGCAAGCTGCCCATCACCAAGGGAGGGGGCGAACCCTCCTCCTCCTCCTCCCTCGCCGCCGCCCTCCCCCCGAAAACCGACATCCCCCTCCCTCCCTCCCCTCTCTCTCCCCCTCCGTCCCCTCTCTCCCCCCCTTCCTCTCCCTCCCCCTCCTCCCCCTCTTCCCCCTCCTCCCCCTCCTCCTCGGGTTCCTTCCGGGAAGGAATCACCGTGGTGAGCGCTTTTGAAGGCTATGCGTTCGACGCCGGAATGCGGGTGGGTGATATCCTCCTGGCAGTGGATGACGTCCCGGTGACAGGACGGTCGGTGGATCAAGTCCGAGACCTCCTGCGTGGGCCCCCCAACACCCAGGTCAAGGTGAGGCAACCCCATCCATTGATCCAGTAGTAAATCAATCTATTTACCCATCAATCCCATCCATTGATCCAGTAGTTAATCAATCTTTATTCCAATCAAGCCAAGCTATCACTCACTCACTCCATGCATCAACTAGCAGCTGACTGCTTCTCTTCTCCACGCCATCGGCTTGTCCTTTGTATCCCTCCCTCTCACAAACACCCCTCCCTGCCCCCCCTCCCCTCCTTGCCATCAGGTGAAATTTAGCCGTGCCGGCCTTCCTCCTCCGTCGCAGCAGGAGCTGCTCCTGACCCGCCGTTTAATCCGGGTACCCGACGTTAAGCTCACCTCCTTCCTCGGGACTCCCAAGGAAGGCATTGGCTACGTCCAGCTGGGCGGGTTCTCTCAGAATGCCCCCACCGAGCTTCGGATTGCCATTGAATCGATCCGGTTGAATGCTCCCGAGGGATTGAAGGGTCTGATTTTGGATTTGAGGGGTAATCCTGGGGGATTACTTACCTCGGCGGTGGACGTGGCCTCCCTGTTGGTGCCTCCCGGGAGTGAAATTGTGTCGGTGAAAGGACGGGCGTTTCCGGAGGTGTCGTATTCGTCCAGCCTTGGTGAGGAGGAAGGAGGGAGGGAAGGAGGGAGGGAAGGAGGGAGGGAAGGAGGGAGGGGGCGAAGGGAGGGCAGGAGGGATTGCCCTTGTGAGTGATGCTTCAGATTGTTCCGACGGCCACGAAAACCATGCATCTAAGCCTTCTTTCCCCCCCTCCCCCCATCCCTTTCCTTAGCTCCCATCCGCGATCCTTCCAGGGTCCCACTGGCGGTTCTGGTGAACAGTAACACCGCTTCCGCCGCCGAGATAGTCTCAGGCGCCGTCCAAGATTTGGACAGTGGGGTCATCGTGGGTGAAGACAGGACGTATGGGAAGGGTTTGGTCCAGAACGTGGAGCCTCTCCCCTTTAAAACAGCCCTCAAGTACACCGTGGCCAAGTACTACACACCTTCCGGTACGTGCCCGCCCTCCCTCCCGCCCGCCCTCCCTCCCTCCCTCCCTTCCTCCTGGTAGCTGGCTGCATTGAAAGCGGGGCTCCTCCCCCACCCACCCATTCTCTCTCTCTCCCTCTCTCCCTCTCTCCCTCCCTCTCTCCCTCCCTTCCTTCCTCAGGCCAGTGCTCCAAACGCATGCGCCACATTCCTCCTTCATCTCCCCACGCACTCAGTCACCCTCCCCCCCTTCCTTCCTCCTTCGTTCCTTTCCTCCCTCAGGTCGTTGCATTCAGAGCGTGCGCTATTCCCAGTCCTCTCCCCCGGGGGAGGCAGCGGGGGAAGGCGGGAAGGAGGACGAAGTGACGAAAGACACCAAGCCGAAACGCCGGGCCGCCTCGTTGCTGAAAGGATTCGAAGCCCGCAGCGTACCCGAGAGTGAGTACCAAACGTTCTACACCAAGGGAGGGAGGGTGGTGAGGGATGGGGGGGGGATAGAGGCCGACATCAAGGTTGACGCCCCGCAGGCGTCGGTGCTTGAGGTCAGCCTGCAACAGCAGGGCATGTTTTTCGATTTCGCCAACGAATGGGCCAAGACGCATACGTACGTGCTAGGGGAGGGCCTGGGGGAGGAGGGCCCGTCGCTGGTGACTGATGCGACGTACGAGGATTTCAAGCAGTTCGTGAAAAAGAAGGAGAAGGAGGGGAACTTCCGGATGGACCTGTTGTTTTCCGGGTCTCTGGAGCCGTTACAGGAGGCGTTAACTGTAACGACGTACGACAATGCGGAGAAGGAATTGGAGGGGCTGAGGGAGGCGGTGAGGGAGGAGGTGATGAATGAGTTCGTGACGGAGAAGAAACAGATCAAGGAGGAGGTGGGGCAGGCGATCCTGGCCCGCTACCTCCCGGAAAGCGTGCTGAGGAGATTGGCGCTGGAGGGGGATCCGCAGGTGAAGGCGGCCATCGAGGCAGTGAAGGAGGGAGGGAGGGAGGAAGGGAGGGAAGGGGGTATCGGGAACAAGTATTGGCAGGTGTTGAAGGGAAGAGGTGGGGGAGGGAGGAAGGAGGGGGGCGGGAGGGAGGGAGGGAAGAAGGGAGAGGTGGTGGCAGCCATGGAGAAAGAGGTGTATGAGAAAGAGAGGAAGTTACGGCTTAATGGAAAGGTGGTGTGGTATGGAGGGAGTGAGGGAGGGAGGGAGGAAAAAGGGCGACACGGACGAGCGCATCAGAATTCGGAGCAAGAGCCGCAGATACTGCGAAAACAGCAGCAGCAGCAGCAGCAGCAGCAGCCACCGCGATGGGTGTCCCCCTCTTCTTCTCGCCGCTCCTCTGCCCCGCCTTCCTCGCCTGCTGCGCGTGTGCCGGTAGGAATGGATCGCGCTTGGTCTTGAGGAAGTTAGGGAGGGAAGGAGGGAGGGAAGGATGGAGCGTTGATTGAATCACTTTTGTAGTGTATAGTTCTTTCGAGGGGAGGATGCTGTAAAAAACAAGTATGAGAAAGTTAAAAGCAGGAGGGATAATGTGGTGGAGGAGCTGGAGGGATGGGGAGAGAAAGGGAGCGAAGGAGCGTACTAGGTTGCTGTACATGAAGTTTAAAAAATCTTACCGGCGACGATGACGGCTGAAGGGAGGAGGGAGGAGGGAGGAGGGAAAGAAGTGGCGTGTGAAATATGAAGCGGAGAGAGGCTGTAGGCATTTATGTGCGTGTCATTTTCCCACAGATATCCTATTTCTCTTTCTCTCTCTGTGGTCACCGGGGCCGCCAGCTTGCTCGCGCTCGGGCAGTGACCAAAAGGACGCCCCGCCTGGATACGGAGAAGCACAAATGTTGTGAAGGAAAGGAAATTAATCAAACAATCTTCATCGACGCAGGCATATACCCAGAAGATAATTGCCTTTCTTTCTTTCTTTCTTTCTTTCTTTCACCCATTCATCCTCCTGTTTCCCCCCCTTTTAAAAAAACATCATGCCGAGTCTGATTCTCCCGCTCCTCCTCCTCCTCCTCTCCCTCTTCCTCGTTCTCGTCATGGCCTTTTCCCCTCCACTTTCCTACCCTGTGGCTCCCCTTTATCCATGCTCCCCTCGGGTGTCCGAAGAATTTAGTAGCCGTCTCCACCAAACATACTGGCGCCCCCCAGGTCTGCCTCCTCCTCTTTCTCCTCCTTCTTCTCCTTCTTCCCCGCCTCAGGCGCAGCCGCTGCTGCTGCCGCCGGGGCCGCAGCCGCCGCTCCTCCTCCACCAGCACCGGGTGCACCCATGAACTTGTCAAGCTTACCCCCAGCCTTCTCGATCATGCTAGCGAAGAAAGCAGGGTAGTAGGCGGCGACGGTGTTGCCGGACGCCTGAGGGAAAGGGAGGGAGGAAGGAGTATGTGGGTGAGAGGATGATGAGGAGAGTATAATAGATTACTCCACAGAAGACTTCATGTGTGCCATGCCGCCTTGTGCTCACGCCCCTGCCTCCTCCTCCCTTTCTTCCAACCTGACGATAACATCGAAAGCAGCAGCAGCTGGAGGAACAAGTCGCTTCACCACAATCATCACCTTCTTCTCCTTCTCCTTCTCCTCGCCCTCCTCCCTGTCCTTAAGTCCTAAACCTACATACCTTGACGACTGCCTCGAGGTTCTCGGCTGACATGTCTACGCCGCTGTCTTGGAGGAGAAGGGCGGAGAGGGAGATCACCATCTCCTCCTTTTGGGCAGGAGAAAGCTCAGCCAGAGACATCTTGCTTGTGTCTTTTGTGTCTGTGTGTTTGCATGGTGTGGGTGGGTGCATGAGTGCGTGATATAACAGCAGCCCCACAATTCGCCGTGTCCCCTCTTCTTCCTCCTCTCCTCGCCTCCTCAGCCACGGAGAGGTTGCTTGGTCGGCATGGGCGATTTTCATACCGAGGAAATGTAACCAAGGACACAAAGCCCCACATAAGCTTAGGCTTCCTGGCCAGTGTCGTGGTCAGGGGCGTTGGATTGGCTGAGGAGACGCGTGGGAGAGAGACTGGAGGGACTCCGTGGACGAGGTCGGGGCATATGGTGGTCCTAAGATTGGCATCATGAGCGAATCGACCTCCTTACGGCCGCGCTATTTCTGTTTGTATGAATTCAGGCATGGGCATGGGCATGGGCGATCAGTGCCTAGGGACTACACGTACATGAAAACACTGCGTGAAAATGTTGCCACCTTGACCTGAGAGCTTATTTTTCGTCTTCCTGTATTCGGTGGCTTGGACTAGCCACTTGGACGATGGACAGCACCACTATCATCTCTCACCCTGGCCCACCCCTCTGACCTAATCCACACTCTTCTTTACGCACACCTCCAAAACACCGGCAGCGCCGAAATCATGCGGACCCGCAGCCTCTTGGCGTGGTTGGGTGGCTTCGAGGCCCGCGTGGCGGCGGCCATTAGCGAGGACGATGACAATGCCATTGCCCTGGCCCTCCTCCAAAGTGGGCACGTCCTGTGGAACATCATGGACCAGCTGCACGACGGTGAGCTTCAAGGCACGCGGGACGACAAGACTGAGGAAGGTGAGGAGGAGGATATCAAGCGATGCTGGAAAGCCCTTTTGCCCTTCCTTCGTCCTACCCTCCCCCGGGCCATCGCCGCTAAGCTTGCGTCGTCTTCCTCCTCCCCTTCTTCGTCCTTTCTCATGCCTTTGTCCATGCTCCCCGCCGTCCTCGAAACCTTCCTGGGCGCCGCCGTAGGCTCAAAGGTACCAAAACGCTCACAAAGTATCCATCAAATCCTGGCCTTGTCGGTACGTACAATTATGAGGAGGGGAGTGTAGGGAGGAAGGAAAGGCAGAGAGGAAGGGCCTGTAGCTGGACTCGAGCTCACCAAACACTTCTCTATGAAATAGCCTGAGTACCAGGAGCAGCTCAAGACCGTAATTGAAGAGCAGATGGCGGCTAAGAACCGCGAAGGAAGCGACAATGAGGATGACGACGACGGGGAAAGTGAGCAGAAGGAGGAGGAGGAGGAAGAGGAGGAAGAGGAGGAGGAGGAGGAGGAGGAGGAGGATGAAGTTAGGGTGGGTGGCGGTACGAACGGTGGAGGGCAATATTTGACAAGCGACGAGGCGGACACAGTGCAAGGCCCTTTCTTTGTCCCCGTAACTGCGCCCGCCATTCTGAGAAAGGACCAAGCCGACGACAAAGGCGAGGAAGAGGATGAGGAGGAGGAGGAAGAAGAGGAGGAAGAGCGGGTTGTAATGGCAGGCGCCACGATCTGTCCCATCAGCAGCGACAACAGCAACAGCAACCTCACCACCCCTTCCAAGAAGTTTCCCTCCTTCGAAGGAAAAAGCGACCAGACCCCTCAACAACAGCGGCAAGAGCGTCTTGCCCTCCTCCACGCACGCCTGCGGGAGCTGGAAAACGAGAATCTCCGGCTGCTCCAACACCAAAAGCAAGCTGCTGTCCGGGAAGAGAAAGCCAAGGAGGAGGTGGAGACGCTCCGTGCTTCCCTTCTCTCCCATTCCCTTGCCGGGGAGGTAGAGGCGTTGAAAAGGGAGCAGCAGTTGAAAGATCAGCTGGCGGAAGTGAGCAAGAGGCTGGTGGCGGCTGAGAAGAAGGGAAAGGCAGGGGAGGGCGTGAGGGAAGAGATGGCAATGTTACAGGTAGGAAAGGAAGGAGGGAGGAAAGTAAGAGATAGGTGACACTTTCAAAATAACAGTCGGTCGAAAGACTCTGTTCCAACGTGCTCATCCTCCCATCGTCGCTCCTTCCCTCCCTCCCTCCCTCCCTCCCTCCCCGTATCCTCCTTCCCACCCCATGCAGGACGAGTTGGACCTGATTCGCCCTACCGCAGAAAAGCTTGCCCTGACTGAAGAGGCTCTGGGGAAGGCCAAGACCAAACTCCAGGACTTGCGCGACGTCAGGGAACGCCTGATGGAGGAGCAGGTAGTGGAAGGAAAGAGGGAGGGAGGAAGGGAGCGAGGGAGGGAGCGAGGGAGGGAGGGAGAAACCGAACAAGAGAAATTAAAATTCTGGTTCTTGACACATCGCCTCCCTCCCTCCCTCTCTTTCTCCCTTCCTCCATCCATCCCTCCCTCCCTGACCTGCTCCTCCCTAGGCGGCGCACGCGGAAGCTGTAGAGACCTCGCTCAAGTACGAACGAGAGCTGCAGCAGCTGCCAGCCCTCAAACGTCAGATCGAGACCCTCAAGGCCGGTGCGTCCCTCCCTCCCTCCCTCCCTCCCTCCCTCCCTCCCTCCCTGCGCTCCGACCCAAAACTTATCCTGCGCTCAGCACGAGCCCGAGTCGAAAAATACCAGACAGAAGCTCCCGTCCTTCCCTCTCCCACACGTACCCACCCTCCCTCCCTCCCTCCAGGCGCCACCGACACGGAACTTACCCTACGAGAGCTTCAGGCCGCCCTGGCCGAGGACGAGGCTTTAAAACAAAAGCAACAGCAAGAAATCCATGCCTTGCGCCAGACGTTGGCCGTGACCTCTCTCCGCGGGGCAGACGCCACGGCCTTCGCCGCTGCCCTGGAAGGAGGAGGAAGGGGAGGGGGATGGGAGGGAGGGGGAGAAGGAGGGGTAGGGGGAGGCTTCTCGGAGTGTAATCCTGAGGTGGTGAGGAGGATGAGGGCGTTGGAAGCAGAGGTGGAGGGCTTGCGTGGGCAGGTGTCAGAAACAGCCGTAGCACGGGTGGAATCCCTGGAGGAGGAGAAGGATGCACAGAAACGACTGGCGGAAAGCTTTGAGGAGAGGTAAGGCGGGAGGGAGGGAGGGCGGGAGGGAGGGAGAGGAGGAAGACACTCGTCGAGAGAGGACGACTGAAACGAGTGCTATAGTTTTATCACTTTCTCCTCTCTGACTTTTTTTCTTCTTCCCTCCCTCCCTCCCTCCCTCCCTCCCTCCCTACCTACCTCCCTAGGTACCGCAAGACCAAAGCAGAGCTGACAACGCGGACGCAGGAGTGGGAGGTCGTGAAAGAGGGCAATGCGACGCTACACGAACAGCTGAAGATGGTTAAGGCAAAAGCAGCGACAGAGGGTAAGGACGGAGGGAGGGAAGGAGGGATAGAGGGAGAGAAAGTGGCATAAAGAGCTTGGTTTGAACGAAAAAATCCTCAAAACTACCTCCTGTCCTTCCTTCCTCCCTCCCTCCCTCCCTCCCTCCCTCCCTCCCTCCCAGGGAAGCGTCTCAGGGACAGCAACGCGGCCATCTCTCAAGCCTTGACGGAAGCCCAGCACCAGGCAGAGATGAGTCAGGAAGAGTTACAGCAGCGTGTGCACCATCAAGAGAAGGTCATGCGACGCGCGCACGAAGAGATGGAGGCCCGGGCGTGGCTGGCTGCCTTGGGGATGAAGGCGCTCTTGCGGAAATTGACGGACGAAACGGGGAGGTTAAAGAAGGAGGGGGAGGAAGGGAGGAAGGCTCTAGGGGAAACGACGGGTCGTCTGGTGGCTGCAGAGCATTGTGTGCTGCTGTTGAAAAAGGAGGGGGAGGCAGCAGCGGTTGCAGCGGCGGCAGCAGTCGCACATGCGACCGCAGAGGGGGAGAAGAGGGTGGGTGAGTTGTATGCACAAGCTCAAGCCCACGTGCTGGACATGGAGCGGAAGCAGGCCGAGGTCCTTCAGCGGCTTGAGGAGGAGATGAAGAGGTACAGTGAGGGGCATGCGGTGAGTAATGAGGAACACCACGCGCAGATCCAGGCGGGAAAGCGGGCCTTGGAAGTGGCCAGGAAGGAGGCTGAGGCGCTGGGGGAGGAAGTGGAGGAGGGACGGATGGTTCGTCTTCGGATGGAAAAGGAAAAAAGCTTTTTGGTGGAAGAGGCGCAGGTAGGTAGAGAGGGAGGGAGGGGAAGAAGGGAGAGAGGGAGGTAGGGGCGACAAGGTGTTTTTTCACCTGCTGATGTGCCTCATTGTCCGACATTTGATTCTCATTCATCCCTCCCTCCCTCCCTTCCTCCCTCCCTCCCTCCCTTCTTGCCCTTTTGGCAGTCTCTTCGAAAGGAGCTCGCCTTACGTCAAGGGTCATGGACGCTGCACTCGCATGGCTCTTCCTCCTCCTCTTCCTCGACTCTGACTGGCACGGCCGCAATTACCACTGGCCCGGGCATGGGCAAGAGCGCTATGAACAACCTGAGCAGGTACAAAAGAAGGTTTTAAGAAGGAGATGGAAGTAGGAAGGGAGATGGGAGCAGGGGATAAAGCCGTGGTTTCCCGAATGCCTCTTGTTCTTGATTCTAACTGCCCTGTGCCTGTCCTCCCTTTCTCCCTCCCTCGCCAGGGCTGAGCTGGAGAAACATTACGAAAAGTTGCAAAAAGAGTATGCGGCCTTGCTGCAGGACCACAGACGACAGCAGGTAGGGAGGAAGGGAGGGAGGGAGGGAGGAGTGATGGTCTGAAAGACTTGGTTGTAGGTTTGAAATGTACCTACACACCCCTTTTTCTCAACACTTTCCTCGCATTCTCTGGCATACATGTGTATGTCTCTTTTTCTTAAATATCCCGTTTTCTTATGTGCGGTTCTTTCTCTTCTCATCTCTTCCATTTTCCTAGGCGGGGATCCAGCTGGCCGAAAGCAGTATTGGCTTTTGCCTTGATGACTTCAGTCATGTCGAGGGCGAGGAAGAGAGGGAAGGAGGGGTGGATGGCATCGGGTTGTATTATGGGGAGGAAAAGGAGGAAGACGCTTCCTTGATCTACCCTTCTCTAATCGAGGAGGATGAGGAGGAGGAGGAGGAGGAGGGCGGAGGAGACAAGGGAGGGAGGGCGAGCGGGGGAGGGAAACCTGGCACCAACACACGGCGCTTGAGCTTGCGTCCCGCTGGAAGAGTAGGAGGAGGGAGGGGGAGAGGAAGGGGAGGGCTACAGCATGACTTCGACACTGTCGCTGGCCAGCCCTCTGCCTCTTCTTCCCTCACCCCAACAGATAACGACGGCAGGGGTGGCAGCGGTGGAAGAGGTGCAGTAGGAGGACGTCGGACCATGGCTGGTGCCGGAGGTGCAGCAGCAGGAGCGGTAGGAGGAGGGATGGGAGGAAGGTCGAGGGGGAATACTCTTTTCACCCCTCCTGAGCGTGTCCCTTTCGTGGCAGTGGACGGATTCAAGCATCAGATCCAGGCGCTGATTAACAAGAACAGGGGGCTCGTTGCCGAGGGGACCGCGGCTACTGCCACTATTCATAGGTTGGAAGGAGAGCTTGCGGCGTTGAAGGGAGTTATTGGTGGAAAGGAGGATGAAATTGGCTCGTTGCACTACCAGATGGCAAGGCTCGGTAGGCAGGTGGATAAGCTGACGGCGGAGCTTGCAGGAGGAGGGAAGGAGCGAGGGAGAGCGGAGGGAATGGGTATGAGGAAAGAAAATACGTAGGAAAGTAGAAAGAGTGTTGTATATGCAGTGAATCGAGACAGAGGGAAGTGAAACGGAAGGCAAATCAAGCGGAAACGAAATTAGACGCCTTGAATGTACCATAAATTTGAAAGAAGGAAGCAGTAGTGGCAGACACCAAGATGGCATGGATGTTGACTGTATCGGGGGCCTCGAAGTTTTCTGCCGATGAATGGAGAAAGAGAAAGGAAAAGCTGGAAATGATGAGTCAAAGAAGCAAGGGCTTAAAAACTCCAGAGTAGAGAGTGTGTCTCATCTTGACTGCAAAATCCAAACTTCCCCACCCTGTTCTCTGCATCCAAATCCTTTTTCTTTGTTCGTTACGCTCAAATCTTCCGGCTATTAGCCCCCGCATGCTTACAGTCCTAAGACTCAGCGAAAGATCTGGGAAATGGTCTCCTGGTTATCCGTTCATTCGATCGTCTACAAAGGGCAGTGAAAGTGATATCACCTCAGGCGATTGAAATAAAGAAATTAAGCATGTAACATTCATAATCGGAAGCAGTGTTGATATTATGTTGATATGGATTTGCAGCCAGGAGTCAACCTCCCTTAAATAAGCTTTGACTCCGTACCTGCCGAAGTAGGGCATGAGCTTGTCCTAGCCGATAGCTTTCCACAATCTTTAGCATCGACAGGCGCTAAATCGGGCTTAAGAGCAAAGTGATCGATCGCAAAATAAATAAAATTTTGGCATGAAACTCCAGGTGCTAAAGTCGTTTCTTGAAGCTAATCCCCTCTTTCTGGCCCTAAAATATACATTGGTTTTGATCTGAGATCTGTTTGAATTGATTACCTGCATTTGCTGTCACCACTGTTGCATTTGTATTGTATTATCATAAATGAGCGGAGCGCTCAACATCGTTTTATTCAATGCTTTGTGAACTTGCTCAGTACTGTATCGTTTCTATTACTTACAGGTACCTGCTGTCATTCAGTTTACCATCCTGCGTCTACACACACACACACACATTTCTCACCTGCACTCGTACATCACTCCTATATCAATCCGTTTTTATTAAATCGAGCTCACTATCCGCTTTTCGTGCCCTTCAATATTTCAATGTAAATGCCTGCGAATATGCAAAAGCATCTTTGTTCTGAGAAGCCACCTCGATGAAAAAGTCGCCCTCCTGCCCGAATTTCGACCTAATTAGGCTATTTGGTCGCCATGCCCACCGCTGCCCTCCGTCTTCTCCTTCCTCCTCTACTGTGGAAGCAATCATTGCTAAGTCCATGCCTAGCCCCGTCTCGGGTACCAGGCTGATGGTTAGGAGTTGGGAAGGAGGGAATGAGTGCATCACAAGGGTATAGGTCTCTCCCACTTTCACTTCCTGAGCAAGAGCGCTCGCCGGGTCCTCTTCATAATATACTGTGGAGCCATCACCGGTGTGATTGTAACTGCTGCTTCTCATGGTGCTATTGCGAAAAGGAGCAGAAATGAATGTGGTATAAAGCATTGCAGAGGGGATCCTATCTTCCTCCCACCCACTCATTGTCATTAACTTCCCTTTTTGCCAACTGCTGCCGCCATCGTCGATTCCATCAAATAATGAGGTCAATGAAGGGGTAGAAAAGGTAGAGGAGGAGGAGAAAGAAGGGGAGGATCCAGGAGAAGAGGAAGTGGTAGGGGTCAATAGCAGACCTGTCCCGGAGCCGGGAACAAAATAGTTCATCTCCCTCAGAACCTGCACCGACTCAATCCCTCCCAGTCCACCCTCCTCCCCCATCTGCTGACCTTGCTGCTGCTGCTGCTGCCGCTGCGACTGCAGCGTTGCTGTCAGCAGCTTGGCATTGGCAGCCAGGGTACGAGAAAGAGCATTGGTAACATTCGCCCAATCACTCAAGAAGTAGGCTCGAAAAAGGAAAATCCCTTCCTTCTCCCCTTCATCCTGCCCCCCTTCGTCATCCTCGCCCACGATAAACCCCGGCTTGTTCACCAAAGCACGAAGGCGTTCTCGATGGTGACGGCGTTCATCCATTTCGGCTTCTTGGTATTTTTTCATCAACGGGTCGGTCTTCACGGCCACCACACGAAGGTGATGTCGAGGAGAGAGACCTAAAGCCTGGATCGTCTCACTAAGCGCAGTAAGGATATGGCTTGAAAGAACGCTACTGCCGCTGAGTAGACGGCTGCTGGTCTTTTCTTGTGGCGTGGACGGAGAGGATGAAGGCAGAATGGAGGAGGCTGTCACGCGCAGGTCCAATACGGCCATCGACGTATTGGCGGGGTCTTCTCCCAGGCCAGTCATCCACATTTGCTGGAGCAGCCCATTTCCAAACCCACCCGATTGCCCGTCCTCCTGGACCTTCTCTTCTTCCTCACACGTATCTCGTATCAAGCATTTGGTTCCCCCAGGTCCATCAAACAGAGTCTCCTGCTCTATGTCACAAGCCTCACAGCTACCCAGAGAATCTTCATCATCTCCCACAAAAAAGTACGAGCTCTGCTGAATTTGTTGTTGCTGCTCCTGTCCATTCTCTCCAACTGTCGTGAAATATGTCGTCAATGGTAATGGTGCCTCGTCCTCATCCTTGTCCAAGACAGCGCCCATCTCCACATATCCAAAAGAAGTGCTGCTACCGCCAAATAACCCTGCGTAGGAAGAAGCAGAGGAGGCCGCTGCATCGTCCAAAGTCAAAAGCTGGCCTACTGCTTGTGCGATCAGATTAGCTGAAGGTAGTTTCATAGTTTGAGTTGTCAAAGAGGACATCGATGTTGACGGTAAGAGAAGACCACCAGACGGGTTGTTCGTGATACCCTCGCTGGACGACTCTGCGTCCAGCAACCGACGCCCACGCGCACGACGACGGATGCCAAAAAAAGGCACGCCAATGTAGTAAGCCGCGTCCTTTGGCGACGTGGGCGATGGCGGTGGTTCTCCTGTGACAGGCTCTGGGTTTGGCTCCAAAGTCACACCCTTTTTGAGCCTAACTTTGCGAGGAATGAAGCGCCAGGACATATGCGAAAATTTGGCCATCCCTTTAGACGTCACATTGTTGAAGCCTTTCCATTGACCCGCCTTAGTGGCGACGACCACCTTGTCCATGCCTGGATTGAAGAATATCCCGTTCCCTGCGATCCAGACGCCAAAAATACCAGGCGTGGCATAGATTAAAGCTGGTCGTCGCGTCACTACGCGGTTACGTACCAGTACAGCGCCTCCAGAAACCACCATTAGGTCGGTACCTTGCCCAAAGATGGCAACAATCATTGATATTCCCAAGATGAGATTGTTGGTTCGCACCAGCCACCCTGCCAAGATCATGCTGCCTCCGCCAGCGGCGGCAGTAGTCCCGATCCCGGTCACGACGCCAGCCACTGTGTTCGTTATCGTGGCACTGCCGGCACCTACATACAGGTAGCCGCCAATTCCAAAGAATACAACGAGCATATTGGTTCTAGTCAAGACGACATTGGTAAAGACGAGGACTCCGCTTCCCAAAAACTGACTGTGCCCCACTCCGCAGCCAAAGGCCGCGGCGCCATGAATGGACTGCACGATGCCTGTAGTTGAATTTCGTGAAAGGGGTAATTAGATGCTGCGATAGATGCTTAGCCATGCCACGCCTAGGACGGGATATAGAGTCGCTAGGCGGACGAGAGAGATTGCTTGCCTCGCCTCTGCCTTCAAGCTGGACACCTTCTAAGACGTGCCCTCGTTCTTCACCCAGAAAGCGGTGTGAGAATGGAAGAAGTGAGCATAAGGCAAGAGGACAATTATGAAAGAGAAAGGCTCTACGGAGGGGAGAAAGAGAAAGGTCGTAAGGAGGGGAGAAAGACAGGATAAGTACGGGAAAAGGAAAATCGAGGAAATGGAAGAAAACACACCTGTGCGAATCACAACTCCACCGCCGCACCCAGCTTGAAACCCGAGACCACCGCCTGCGCTCATAATGATTTCGGCATTGCTGAGCATTCCTGTCATTGTAAGAACCCCTCCTCCATTCCATGCGCCAAGTCCCCCACCCCAAAATCCTGCGAACGCCGCTTGAAGGTTGTTTATATTCCCCGTCAAGATTACCGCGCCTTGGTTGAAGCAGACATAACCCATGCCAATAGCAGACAGGAACACGGTGTTGGAATTAAAAATACATCCAGTGAGCGCCACAACTCCTGCCACATTGAACACAAACCCTCCCACTCCGATCGTATTAGAAAACACCTGTACCATACTGAAGATGCAACCTGTAATAAACACGTCGCCAGTCATGACCAAGAACTCATTTCCAATGAAATAAGTTTCTCGGTAAATGATCCCTGGCCTCCAGGTGGTGTACACACATCCTGTCGCGCGAAATATACCTCCTTCTACATACACTCCCCCACCTAGTATGAGAGTCGTCGCCCGAATATTCTTCGAAATTCCCACGCTGGTATAGCGCGTGGAGGGATGTATAGTGACGTGACACCCGGTCATTGCTGCAGCTCCTCCTCGCCTTACGTACACAATGGCGCCTTGCAAGACATAAAGCATGTTGGGCACAACTGGGCGCGCCCTGCCTTTGTACAACCTCACGTATCGTAAATCCAACCTCCCCCCTGGCAAGACCATGAAGATGCGAAAGGTCCCGTGGCCATCGATCAACGGCATGCCCAGAGGCCGACCAACTATGGTGACGGGCCTGGAGACGGTGATATAATGGTCCAAAACATATGTTGTGTTGGGAAGGAGGGTTATCACTGGACAAACAGACTCTTCCACCAGAATTTCCAACTGCGTGGTGTTGCGGGGAGTGCAGAAGGGAATGGAGATGAAGGAGATCTCGGAGCCGTCCATGGTGCCCAGATCGGGGCCGGTGATTCCCTGCTTGTTTATATTGTTGGCATCGAAAGCCGAGGTCAAAGAAGACCACAGATTTCCGACAGCGGAAGCGACAGGACCGGTATTCGTTGCAGAAGAGGCGGAGCCGGCAGATGTGCTTGCGATGATAGTGCTGGATTGGACGGCCGTAGTGTCTGTCGTATTGACCGATGCCTTGTCTACTGCTGCTGCCTGAGGCAAACTTGGGCTTACGATATCGGAGGAGGGTTGTTGGTGCTGATGGAGCTGTCGATTAGATTTGACAATGGCGAGACCGAGGACTAGAGCGAAGCCACACACAACGACAGCCAACATAATTCGTCGTTTGCGGGCCGTAGCGGCGGGCGCAACGCCCGCCGCAGCATCTCCAGTCATCGAACTTAAATTTGGGCTAAGGTTGCATTTCCCATGCAGCTTGTATCTGTTTTTATGGGTTTGTAATTGGTTAGGGGGAATGGGAATAAATGAGAAATCGAATGCAGTCAGGCTTTGTGCGTTTGTCGCGTTTTTGGAGTCGCTTGCAGAGCCGGACGTTGTATATATGTTATTATGCAGACCCCCACATGCGCCAGCCATCAACGTGTATCATGATCTGTGGGCATTGCATACTTCTCGAAATGTCGCTTGTGGAGGCCTGATCGGCCGTGGGACCTTAGAAGCTAACGATGGTCGTCGCCAATTCGCCAAAGAAAGTACTACAAGCGTAATTCTCCCGCGCACGTTCCGTTCGTCATGTCGTGCATATTTTGTGAAGAAAGAGAAATTAGTGGGAAATTTTGTGCCCAATTCACTGGAGTACGAGTGGACAGATAAATGTCGTGCGCGATTGGTGAAGGGCAAGACTCAACGAGTAAATGTGGTGCTTAATTTGCGGACCAGCACGTAGGTTCAGTGCACATGGCGCCATGTGCCTGTGGGCCGTGAGAATAAATTCCCTCCTTTACCCGAAGACTGAGAAGGCCGAGGACGATGCTGGCGGCTACCCGAAGACGATGACCAACTGCTCGACTCCCGTTGCCCACATACACCAAAAACTACGGGATACGTAGTGATATCAGCGATCACAGCGGATGCGGTCATTCTCTTGTAAGGCCAGCTTTACCGACACCGTGACACAGGAGTATGGGTAAATAACATAGCCAATGTGTCCCGCGACAGAGAGCAAAAACTGAACGACAAAAACCCATACTTCTCTTTTGTTACAAGTTTTTGAGGGAATTTCTTTTACGAACTCGTTTCTTTAGGTGTGGCACTTCTTTTTCTCCCTGCCTATCTCGTCCGAGACATTTGCGCCACCATGGACGCTAGATTATCGTCCTTCTGTTCCTCCATCAACTCGTCCATCTGCGAGCACACCTGGTGAGTGATGAAGCGAAAAGAGCCGGATAAGGAAGAGTAAGGCGCTGGAGCTAAAACGGATACATGGGCCTCCACAACAAACACTTACCCGCAGAACTTCGTTCTTGCTGCTCTCTTGCAGCTGACCCCCGATAAAGAGCTCGTCCAGGATGTAGTATGCCTGTGTGGAGGGCCGCCAGGGTGGAAGGCGTTACGGAAGGAATGTTAAGGTGAAGTTGGTTGCGTGACAGCGCACGCGACAAACAAGCTGAAGAGAAGGAGGCATGGCAGCGGCAGATATCGAGCTGGTATCCCAAAAATATAATAGGGAGAAAATCCGATATTCAAGTTTCCTCCTTCTTCCACCACCACAATCCTCTCAATCTTATCCAGCACCCCCACCTTTGTTCCCTCCTCGCCCTCCCTACCTTGTGAAAGTTGAAAATGATGTCGAGCTCGCAGACGTTGCCAAAGTAACGGTCCAAGATTTCCACAAACAGGTGGATCATCTGGTGAATGAATAGGAGGAAAAAGAGGAGGAAAGAAAGGAGGGAGGGGAAGTGATGAGGAGTGTTCCCTCTCTTCGTCTCTGTGTATGTCTTCAAATCCCATACCAACCTACCTCGAGAGTGATGAGCTCATTGTCTGTGTTTTCGACAGCTGCGATGAAAAACAGGGATGCATACCGCTTGTAAACGATCTATAGGGCATGGAGAGGAAAGAAAGCGATGTCAGTCTCATCTTCCAGCAGACGCAGGAGCAGGACAGCTTGGTCGCTTGCCTGATCGCCATCATGATCGACGACCCACAAGCGAGCATAATACTCTGCGAGACAACAGAAATCCAAAGACCAACACACATTGCAGATTATCATCCGCACCGCGTAATCCACCTTTGTACCCTACAACATGTCAAAACCCTACACTCCACACCCCTCTCCCCCATTCTCAAAGGAGACAGCAAACTCACCTTCTTGTCCCGCCACTCGATAAAGTTGCACATCTTGGGGGCCCGAGCCAAGACCAAAGTCGTCAACTCCCGGATCGCGCGCGCCTTTTCTTTGGCAGGGTAATGCTCGTACCACTTGCTGAGGCGGGTCTTGCCTTGCCGGCTCACCAAGAGAAGGAAGTTGATCATGACGACGAAGGCGCAAGAATGGGCGCCTCTTCGTACGGGTCTGCGAGCGGCAAGGCACCGCAGCAAGCCTCTCTTTTTCTTCTGTGTGCGGATTTCAGTGAGCAGATGGAGGGAGAGAAGTTATTGTTAAGCTCGTGAATATGGCAATGTTTATTTGCTTGCGCATACTATGTTGTGGCTTCTTGTCCGGAGCCACAGGCATGACGCCTTCTCGCTCATGACCGTTGCACCAGTGTTCGTCATTCGGCGCCCGATGGAGGAGGTTGGACCGCTTGTTTGGACAGGCCGGAAAGATATGGTATATCCATTCCGTAAAGCTCTATCGCATCTGAATACAAAGCAGGATTAAGCATGGCCCACATCGATCTGATGAAAAAGTCACTTCAACTACATGGGGGAAAGGCGGATATGAAATATGGTGTGAGGCAGATATCAGGACCAAAAGGTGGAAACGAAGCATGGTCATGTGCCGTTGCAGAGAAATACATTCCAACGCGCTCTTGTAACTCTCACCCCTAGCTGTGCCTCGTCTGCACTCTTTGCACTGCGGCCCCGGCATCGCATTGTCTCTTTTTTGGGGGGGTTATTCTTTGGGGCTCTAAGTTCTCCTATCTTATTTATTCCCTTGTCTCCTTCTTGTTTTTTTTCACACTCGATTTACTAATATCTTATTTATTCCCTTGTCTCCTTCTTCTTTTTTTTCACACTCGATTTACTATAACTATTTCTAAGAGCACTACTACCTCTCCTTTTTAAAGATTCTCCCTTTCCTTATCCCTGTACAATTTACATCCCTCCTCCTCCTTCTTCGCCTCGCACCAAGAAATCCGCATCCATCAACTCCGTATTCCTCACCGCATACAACAACTTCTCTTTCATCTTCTCCCTGCTCGCATATCGCGGCAAACTCAACGAAAAGAAACACGTCTGCGCCACCGGTAAGTACTCGTCAGGATGTTCCTCCGCCTTGGGCTGCGGTGGAGACAGTTTGAAAGTCATGGGAAACTCAGCAGCGGTTGCTGGCAGGCGGGAACGGCCACTGCAGAAGTTAATGAACGCCCGTCGTTCTTCCATGCTCATTTCGTTAAGGACTGCCCAGAAGTCTTGGATGTGAGGTTCGGTTTGAGAGAGGTTGCCCTCGTATTCGGTGGCTTGTCTTAAGACGGTCAGGTCTATAGAGGGGGGTCCACAGATGAGGTGCTCCAGCTCGGAGGGGAGGAAGAGAAGGAGGAGGGGGGCAGGGAGGATGCGCCCAAGACCTGAGCAGAGGGCTGTAAGCGGATCGATGCAATCAAGGAGGAGGGATTGCTGCGCAAGTTCGATGAGGAGAAGATGTTGCTGCTGCTGCTGTAGCGAGGGAGAGGGGTATGAAGAGGAAGGAAGGTTCAGAGAACGACTCCTAGGTGCTCTCCTAGTACCTGTTCCCCTGGCCACCACTTCCTCTATCATCCCTCTCATTTCCTCCCATCCCTCCTCCTCCTCTCCTTTCTCCCTCCCTCCCCCCCTCAGCACTATCCCTTCCGCCTCCCCCAACGTTCGCGCCATCAGGTGGTCCATGGCTTCTAACTCCTTCCTCCCCACCGACAAGCCTACGAGGGACTTCCACACCAATGCTGGTAGAGACAAAGGCACCAAGATTTTATGCCGAGTCGCCATCCCCATTAATTTCCCCAGATGATGAAACAACGACAGTCTATCTCCTCCACCACCACCACCACCGCCACCACCACCGGCGCCCGTCACCGCCCCTTCATCCCTTCTTCCTTCCTCCCGAATCACTGCCGAATTCAAGACATATTGGTCTCTATTCTCCCCCACCCCTACACGGGCATTCGCACACGGCACCAACAACCCCAACCCTCCCCCCCTCTCTCCCTCCCGCCCTCGCACCTCCTCGCCAACCGCCATCTCAAACACGGCCCGATACGGTCCGCCATGATCATCCACGCCCTCCCCCACGAGCTTCACATAAAATGCCCTCGGCTGCCCTGAATCCTGCATATGCACGTACCCCCTCCTCAATGCCTTATCCTCCCAACCACTCATCTGCTCCTTCAACTGGCCAAACAAGGATTTCCTCACCCTCTCTTCCAGATCCATCACCCCGTCCTCGTCCTCGTCTTCGTCCTCCATCAAGGCCTCCCTCGCCTGCACCCTATTCAAAGCCATCTCTCTCAATTCCTCTGGCCTGTCATACTCATCTGCGGGCGGCAGGGTGGGTGTCGTGCTCTCCTTCAACACCTCCCTCCATACCTCCATCTTCGTACTTGTCAAAATCAACCCCCTCATCCTCGCCACCATCCGTCCCATCACCGATGGCCTTCCTCCCCCCCCTCCTCCCTCCCTCTCCTCTTCCCCTCCAACACAGTTCAAATCATATTCCGTGGCAATCAACCCTCCCTCTCTCCCTCCCCACCCTCCGCCCATGTCCATGAATGGCAACGCCGTCCTCATTCTCTCATTCAGCCACAATACGGCCGCAAACCAGACCAGCACCGGCCTCACTCCATGTCTCTTTATATACCCCCCTAACCCCTCCCTCCCGCCCTCCCTCGCTTCCTCACCCAAGCCCTGGAGCAGGTAGGGGGGGGGGATGTGGAAAGGACTAGGAAGGCCGAGGCGGGAACTGATGCGGTTGGCCAGCTGTGCCAAGCCCTCCATTAAGCCATCCGTCCATTCCTCCCTCGCCGCCACGAAGGACGAGGAGGAGGAAGAGCTGCTGCTGCTGCTGCTTCTGCTGCTACTGCTGCTACTGCTGCTGCTGCTGCTGCTTCCAAGCAAGGCAAAGAACATGGCCACTGACGGATTATCGCCTTCTTGAGAAGAAGGGAGTGAGGGAGGGACTGGAGGAGGAGAGGGAAGAAGAGGATGCAGGACTACCTTGTCATTGTCCATCAATGCCTCCATCTCCTCTTTGGTCCAGTGCCAGACCCTCCCTCCTTCCACATTGAGTGCATACCATATATCCCCTCGTGCGGCCCCAACAATCTTCCCTTCCCCATACGGCGTGGTCATCAGCTGTCCCACCTGTGGTGGCCTCCTCATATTGTTTCCTCCTTTTCTATCTCCTCCTCCTCCTTCTCCTCCCCCTGCTCCCCCTACTCCCCTCTCTCTGTCTCCTTCTCCCCAGCTGTCTTCACGGCCAACAGAGGAAGAGGGAGGAAGGGAGGAATAGAAGCTGAGGTGCGGTCCACAAACCGCGTCAAGGCTAGCCTGGGTCGCGTCGATCTCCACTTCCCCCCCCCCCCTCGCCTGATATCTCAACCTCCTCCTCCCCGTCCACGTATTGAACCCCCTCAGCACCTCTCTCACCACCCCCTCCTCCATCCCCTCCTCCCTCCTCCTCGTCCACGCCCTCACCTCCCTCATACTCTCCCTCACACTCGCCAGCATCACCCCCGTCCTCACCCCTCTTGACCAAACCCACTTCCCCTCCCTCAAGCTGACCTTGTCCCCCGCACTCTTCATCCCCACACAAGGATACAACACCTGAGACCATCCATCCTTCCCTCCCTTCCTCATTCCCCGGTACGCCACCCCCATCTGCATCACCGACGGCCTCCCCATATGAAAATCCTCCCCGTCCTTGACGAAACTTAACCGCCCTCTGTCCATGTCCAACAGCACGCCCACCACATCCCCCGCGCCATAATATGATCCATACAGCGTCTCGCTTCCGTACGCCTGCACGGCACGATAGTTCAAAAAACCATGCCCTCCCCATCCCCCCCGCCCC
>Ga0160420_100156_pt1 | contig 39348 bp, 36 predicted proteins | sample CelAP2metagpilot_FD_108197 | JGI IMG/M metagenome (GOLD analysis project Ga0160420, IMG submission 108197) | Phycosphere-associated microbial communities from algal ponds in Kailua-Kona, Hawaii, USA - Cellana AP2-5-5 metagenome pilot | ecosystem: Engineered > Artificial ecosystem > Aquaculture >...
GGGGGGAGGAGGGGGGGTGGGTGGAGAGGAGGGAGGGAAGGGGGAAGATTAGGATGACAGAGGAGAGAATGGGGATGAGGAGGAAAGGAGAGATTAGCTTGATGTGGGAGGGGGGGAGGAGCAGGGAGAGGACAAGGACAGTGTGATTCAGCCGCTACCGGTGGAGTTCGTCGTGGCGGAGGCGGAGAGGCAGAATTTGGATGCGCTGTACCGATCGTTGAGGGGGACGATGGTCAAGGCATTGCAGGAGAGAGAGAAAGAGAGAAAGGTCAAGACGCATGCAGTCAGGGCGGTGCAGAGCCTGTGTGAGAAGGAGGCGTGGGTGTTGGGAGCAAGGAGGCGGAAGATCAGGGTCTTGCATGATATTGTTTTGGCGTTCCGGAAGCGGCATGCGCTGGTGCACACCATGCAGGAGATGGCTGTGTGGATGAAGGAAAAAATTCAGAAGAAAAAAGGGACATTAAAAGCAGCCGGAGGAGAAGGAGAAGCGGAGTCCGAGAAGGAGATGGAAGAGAGCGAGGAGGAGGAGGAGGAGGAGGACTCGGAAGAGGAGGAGGAAGAGCTGGTCTTGAAGTTTGAAGATGAACCGTTGGAAGCTAATGAAGTGGTGCTGACACCAGAAGGAGCAGAAGGGGTGATAGAAGGCATCAGACGAGGAAACGTAGTGGTCAAAACAGATGCGGGCCTGGAGACTTTCAAATTGGAGGAGGTGAAACGAAAGCATATCGCCCCACCCGGATACGTGAAACCTGTGCCAAAGACGAGGGCCGGGGGAAGGGGAAGGGGGGCGGGAGGGGCCGCAGCGATTGTGAATAAGGACTTGTTGGACTCGTGGGAAGCGTTGGAGGAACGGATGGTGAAGGTGGAGAAAGACGCGGAGAGAGGGATGCGAGATAAGCTCGAAATTCTGTATCAGGAATCGGGGTTGGAGCAACAGTTGCACAGAGGGGCAGGAAATGTGGAGCCTGAGGAGATGGATGCTCATCCTTTCAGTGCAGGCGGGAGTAGTAGTGCGGGCTTTGGTGGGGGAGGAGGGAGCGGCCTCCGGGCCAAGCGACGGGGGGAGGGATGTGCATCTGTGCGGCCAATATTATTTATGAGCGCGCCGAGAGGGGTGGTGCCTTTCGAGGTGCCCTTGTTGGTTTCGCCAGTAGTGGACTTGCCGGACCACACCCTGGCTATCTGTCACGTGACGTTTGATGCCCGGAAAGAAGGAGGGAGGGAGGGAGGGGAGGCGTTGACGGTGGCGGAACGAGTGGCGAGTGCGAGGGCGAGGACCTTTTCGAAAGGTTTCCAGGCGTGGGAGGAGGAGAAGAGGGAGCACAGCACTCTGAAGGCTGAGGTGGTGAAGCTTGAGACGATTGTCCGGCGGCAGAAGCAGCAGACAGACGAGATTACCCGGTGGTTGAATGTCGATTCATCAGGGCCGACAGCAACAAAATTGAAGAACCAGCTGGCATGCCTGGAGGGGGATATGCACAATTTGAGGTTTCGACATCGGATTGAGTGTCAGATTGCCAATATTCCCGTGCCAGAAGGAGAAGAATTTTTGTTACCTTCTGGGGTACTGAAATCTGTTGATCTTCCTGCGATGCTCCATGAGGCTGCAGAGCTGGGGGCAGGCCTGGAGGAGGAGGACGAGGAAGAGCAGGAGGAGCAGGAGAAGCGACGGAGACTCGCCGAGGAGGAGGCGGAGGAAGAGGCGGAGATTCTGGCGGCGCAGAAAGAGGAGGAGATGGAGGGGGAGGAGGGGGGGGAGGGAGGAGGGGGGGCTCCGCCGGGGCATATGAGGTCGAGATCGTCGAGTTTGAGGGGAAGGGGGGCGGGAGGGATTATGGTGGAAGATCTGGTGGATGCATATGAGGCTGATGCGGTTGATGCTCTGCTGGCTAGCAGTGGGGGAGGGATCACAAGGACGACTCGCTCTCGGAGTGCTGGCAGTGGCAGTGGTGGACGAGGAGGGGGCGGGAGAAGAGGAGAGGAGGGAGGGGTGGGGACAGGCACAGATGACACGGGAGGGGAGATGGACGATGATGATGATGATGACGAGGAGGAGGATGATGAGGAGTATCAGGACGAGGATGATGATGAGGAGGAAGAAGATGAAGACGGTGATGAGGAAGGGGACCCAGACATGGAGGCGGCGGAGGCATTATTGGCGAGTGTGAGGGGGCCGGGGCTGATGGCGATGAGAGCGGAATCGGAGGAGGGGTATGGGGGGGATGAGATCTCGTCGCAGAAATCGGCGTCGGTGGAGGAGATGGAAGGAGAAGGAGGAGGACGAAGGGGAGGAGCTGGAGGGGGAGGAAGAGGAGGTAGTACTCGCGGGAGTAGAAGGCGAACTGCGCCACCCTCGACCTCGTCTTCGGATAATGGTGGTTGCTCGGGAGGGGGTGGGGGAAAGAGGGGAGGAGGGGCGGCGGGCAAGCTTCGAGCGGCAGCAGCGGCATCGGGCAGAAGAAAATCATCGGGGCGGGCGCTGATGGAAGAGGAGGAGGAAAGCGATGAGGGGGCTTCTGTGACATCTTGTCAGTCAGGAGGGATTAATAACAAGAGAAGTGTCGAGAATATTTTGTCTCTGCCATCCGCGGCGCCGATGGAGGGAGAGGATGGGGGAGGAGGTGAAGAGGCGGCAGTCAAAGGCAAGGGAAGTGCAGCGAAGGCCAAGAGAAGAAAACGCTGAGTTAAGAAGTGAAGGAGAGGAGATCTGGATAGAAAGAGGCTGGCAGACGTGAGAGAGCGGAAGCATAGAAGATGTGTGTCTGTGTCTGTGTGTGTGTGTCTGTGTATACCAGACAAATAGGATCAGGTGGTGATGATAGTCATGGTAGTAGTGTTTGCTGCGAGTGAGATAGCTCCCTAGTTTTGGTCGTTGTTGTTGTCCTTGGCTCTAGAGGGGAAACAGAAAGGAAAAGCACGATCTACTCAATTCCCAGCACAAATGATAATGGAGAGATGTATCAATCATCGGGGGATAAATGAGGGGGGGACTCTTGATTTGAGCAGAGAAAGAGACAGTCAGACAGGAGGGTAAATAGAAAAAAAAATGTGCCCTGCAGACACAAGTGCGGGGAGAGAGTTCAATCAACTAGCAAAAACAAATTGGAAAACAAAAATTCAAGACACAAAAGAAGAATCAATCAGGCTAAGCATCAGGGGCAACATCACAAGCAGGAGTACCAGGACGCCAAGGAACCACGAAAATTTGGCTTCGCTTTCCGACATATAAATCGCTCGTGCCTTCTTTCTTCCTTGCTCTCTTTCCTCCTTGTTCTCGTTCTTCGTGCTGGATTGGCTTTCTTCTTTTTCTACATTTGATTTGCTGACAGTGGCAGAGCACGTCCTCTTTTGTCCCTTCTGTTATTTCTCCTCTCCTCCCTCAAACCTTTTTCACATGTAACTTACACAATTACCACTGCATTCATTCTCCCTTTTAAGCTGATTTTCTCACAAACGTTCCCACCACTCCTGGCTAGCCCGTCTATCGATACACCCACATTTAGGCGGTGTGGGCCGTTGCCACATTTACATTCTCTTTCTCTTCTTCACTCCCTATTCTGTGTTCGATTTCATTTTCCACACAATTTCTCGCATACATCCGTACTCAAGGGATCTCTTACTTTTGTTTGACTGAGTCTCATCTCTCTCCTCCTTTATTCTCCTCGCTCGTTTCTTTGCATACAATACGTCTCGACTGCGTGTTCCTCCTGTCATCACTTTCTCCCCCCTCTCCCTCCCTCCGTCACGTGGAAAAGGACCGCAGCGGGGGGGCGTTGTGGCGCTGATATTGGTGCGAGGACGAGAATGAAAGGGAAGATGAGGAGGGATTCAAGGAAGACGAAGACCGCGCCCGTAGAGGTAACGGTGGGGCTAATCCGACCACTCTTCCCCCTCCTCCCACCGCTCCTCCTACTGTAGAGCGCATCCCCTGCCGCAAGGACGACGAGGACAGAGATGATAGGCTTGGAGCTCCTCCTCCAGAGACGGTCGACTGCCCAGGCATTGGCATGGGTGGCGCGGAGCAGATAACCGACCCCGCACCCACCGATGTATGACCGGTCGCCGCCGCAGCAGCCGCCGGAGCCGCCGCCGCACTATTACTTCTTCGTGAGTTTGAAGCGCTGCTGCTGCTGCTGCAGCTGCAGCTGACAGTACTGCGCCCTCCCCTATTACCACTGCCTCCCTTCCTTCTCTCTTCCTCAGTGCCTCCTGTTCGCACCAAATTATCACTTCCATAATCCTTTCTCCCCGGCACTGCTTCGTGATGAATCCAATGCCTGGTATTCCGCACAGCCTCCGCCAGTGACACTGCCCCCGACTGCCTCAGCCACGGGGCCCCGAGTAAAATCTCGGGTGGCAGCCGTCGCCTCGGGTCCTTCTGCAATAAATTGTCCAAGAACGCATGAAACTCCGGGGAGAATTTCGGGCCCGCAGGTAAGGTAGGAGGGTCGCTCTCCGTTATCGCTTGAATCATCTCAATACAACTGCTACTCCGGTTTCTGCTTTTATTCCGCGACTTTTTCAACGATGTCGCCGCTGCTGCTGCTGTTGTAGCTGCTGCCGGGTCTACTCTGCCATCCTTGTCCTCCTCCTCGTCTCCCTCCCCCGCCAGGCCGGACTGCAAGTACGGATAGCGGCCCGTAGCGCACTCTATGAGGGTCAACCCCAGGCTCCAGATATCCGAGGCATAATCATATGGCTGGTTGCGAATCCGTTCCGGGGACATATATTTAAAGGTGCCCACAAAAGTCCCGCACATCGCCAGGGAGCTCTGCAATTCGGCAGAAAGGCCGAAATCTGAAACTTTGACCTCACCGTGACTGTTGATCAGGAGGTTGGAGGGCTTGACATCGCGATGCACCCGCTTGTCGTGTTTCAGGTACGCGAGCGCCCAAAGGATTTGAAAGACCATGTTAGCGAGAGGGCGTTCGGGGATGGGGCCCAGTTGAGCTATCAGGTTCGCGAGAGCGCCGCCGTCCATCATCTCCAAGGCAAGAGTGATGCAGCCCTCCCGATAGAAGGCTCCATAAAAAGAGATGAGGGACGGGCAGGCGGCGTCATACAACGTGCATATCTCCCGTATCAACTGCGAACGACGAGATTTATCAAACATGTTAATCACCTTTAAAGCCAACCTGGTCCCCGTGGGTTTGTGCACGGCTTCCAGTACTGCGCCAGTCGCGCCTTTGCCGATAACAGCGCCAATTTCCAGGTCTTCATAAGCCACAGTGAACATCTTGGGATGATCTCGCATGGCCAATCCACGGGCTCCAATCGCAAGCCCGACCCGATTGTGTGCCCCGCTTCCGCGCAAAAAAACGTTGTCTAGCTCGTCGTTGAAATCAAAGGACTCTTCGATGGTCGAGGCGGCGCCGGGGATTTCCTCGTCCGTGAGGGTAAGGGAGAGCGACAAGCATGAAGACCGGTCTGAGGCGGCGGACACGGTGCGTTGAAGGTGTAACGACGGGGTAACCGAAGGCAGGCTCACTGTGCGAGACCCCAGTGATGGTGGGGGTGGCATGGATAGGTGGTGGTTGTCGCGGGTGCCCGGAGGAGACATGAGCGCGAGGGCCCCGTTGGCGGTCGTCGTGCTCAAAGGAGACACGGATGACAGGGAGTTAGACGAGGCGTCGGCACCACTGTCGGACCAAGCGCTGCTGTCAGCCGTCCTATAGGACGACGACGTGCAACGCAAAGGAGGCAGCCACGCCAACGTTCCCAAAGCTACTTGTTCTTGGCGGAGGCGGGACTGTGTGCGTATTGCTTGCCGCCTTGGCCCTTGCCTATCAAACCAGAGCCTCAACACGTGCTAGAAACCAGCCCTGGAGATATGGAGGAGTGAGAAAAATGAACGCGTGAGTACGGTGCACTGGCAAGATGTGTTCTGCAGCTTGATTCTGCTGCTCTGCCCATCAAATCAACATGCGATGCCAAGTGGCAAGCCCCCAACAGCATCTTCCTCCTTCCCAGACTATGGGCGCCTGCGCTGCCACAGCTTTGGCACAGAACTTCTTATTCGGGAGACCCAGTGGTCGTCTAATGTGAGTGCGTGACGTGCAAACATGAGGATCCAAAGATGCTGCCCCGTCGACTGTGAGTTATGTGCTGCGGGAGGCCAACAAAAGTGGGCGATGAAATCCGTCATCGAGGGGACCAGCGAGCGGAACAAGAAAGTCTTTATTCCCCATCAATGCTTATATGCCCTGCGCGTGGGCGGCTTCGCAAGAAGCAGGGCAAAAAGAGTGCACGGAGGACGAGGAAGTGCGTGTGTGTATTGAAATGGGGTATGGAAGGTCAACGAGCCGTAGTGCCGAGAGAAGCCGAGAAGCGCCGGTGCCGCACCGTGCCGTGCTGGCCCATAGTCAAGGCAAGTCCCATGTGATATGTGTGTTACACGCCTATCGGACGAAGAAAGGTGGTTGTTGGGTCTGAAGATGGGAATACATACTACATTTTCCCCGATGGTCCTGTGGAGTAATGGCGCCTCGACTTGACTTATTTTAAAGTGTTCACTCCGGAACGGGACGTGACCGGGGGGGGAAGAGAAATCACAAATGAGAAGAATCACGAGCTCGTGCTTTGCAACTGGTTTCATTTAAGTGCGAGAAGCTCATACCTCAATGGAATGAATGAAGTGGGTAGTAGGGTGTCTGACGAAATGGCTTAGAGGGAACCGAAGCCAGGGGTCGAGAGCCGATCTGCCCCCTCCCAGGCCAAAATCCCCCGAATTGTGGAGGCCTCAAATCAAGTCAAATGATAGCGATGATGGATATACAAATAAAGATGTCATGATACACAGAATGAGGTGAACATTTTCTTTCTTGTGGACATCCTTGTCGTGCCAGAACGTGTCCGCATAAGAAATCCCCCAATTCGGAGGGGCGAGGATTCAGTCATATCCCAACACACCCTAAAACTTGCTCATGTGATCAAGAAACGTCTTATATATACGAGCCTTGGAGATAAGAATAAGTTTCTCCAACCCCAACTCTAATGACATGCGAAGGTTGGTGTCCACACTCGGAAAGGTACTCTCATGAGGAGGAGTGAGAGAAGAGCGAAATAATGCCAATTTTCGCCATTTCGCCATATCGAACAATCAATTGTTTTTCAATCCTTGGCACTTTTAATTTGAATATTAATGTATCCAGTGTGCTTGCACTCCACGAGTCCAGCTTTTCCGCACAGTTCTCTTCCAGATTCTTACCGATAGACGTACCCAAGTTGAAATAGCTTGGAGTAAATGGTGGGCTGCGGCTACCTTCCCAAAAGAAACCTTCGTCACAACCCTGGCTACAAGTGGCTGTGATTTGAGCGGTAAATCACCCATAGATATCGCCTTTACATACACACCTGCGGACGAAACTCAAAAAGGCTATCAACGCAATTTTCAGGTTGCTCTCCAGTTCGTTGTCTATTGGTCGCCTCTTGCTAACAGTGTCCATTGACAGGGCGAGTCCTCTCAATCTCTTGCCCTTCCTTCTTTTGCCTCCTCCTCCTCCTCCTCCTCCTCCTCCATTTCCTCTTCCTACTGCTTCTATTGTCCCTGCTGCTGCTGCTGCTGCCGCTGCCGCTTCTGCTACTGCTGATGCTGCTGCTGCTCCTCCTTCGTCTCCTGGTTTTTGCTCTTGTAATTCTTGTTCATCATCATCATCATCTTTTTCTTCAGCTCTCCCCGAACTGCTCAAACAGCCAATATTTCCAAGCTCCTGGCGCTGGACCGTCGCTCCTCACTCACCACTGGCTGCTCCTGGGGTGTCCTCACAAAGTGTTGCAACCACAAAAAGGAGGCAAACACAGAGGTCATATATATGATAAAACCTAAGCTCTGCCAATCAGCCAAGGATGCGGGGCCCGAAATGAATTGCGGCGGTCTCATTTGTAGCATGGCTTCATCCTCCGATGATGTTGCTGCTAACACTGATGGCGATGAAGCGGCAGCGGCAGCAGCTGTAGGTGTCGTGGGTCCCCAGATGGCCAAAGCGCTGTAGACAAGCATTGCCCACCCTAGCAAATGACAGCAGCCTATTACACCAAAGAAGATAAGAGGCATCCATACCTTCTGAGCGAAGATGACTACCTCTTTAAACCATTCGAATGCGTCGGAGAGGAGGTGGGAGAGGGAGTATGGCGAGGCAGCCGAAGAAGAGAAAGGTGGAGGAGCGTTATGTCGGCGGAGCGTGCCTTCCTCCACCTGGACGTACGATGATAGTGGAGACTGACGATAGTAGTGGTTGCGACATGGTAGCGACGACACAGAAACATTGGAGGGGGAGATATGAGGGGAAAGCGACGAGGAGGAGGAGTAAGAGGGGGAGGATGAGGAGGATGATATGGAGGAGGGAGCGGTGGGCAGCGAGAGGGAGGAGGGCAAAAAGGGTACCAGCGCCTCCGGGTCGTCCATTGCGTCTTATGCTAGTGTGTGGTGTGTACTGTGCTGGTGTAGGCGGGAAGGGGCAGGTTTTGAGTCGTATGTGTGTGTGCGACATAACGGTTAGTTCTTGATGACGCGCTGATGACATGCATCGCGATAGGGGAGCCTGCGGGGTCGCATGATCTGAGGCACCAGAGGGCAATACCAGCCCAGCCCCTCCACATGTAAGTGCGTCGAAAATGATTTCGTGGCATTGTGCGTGACATCTCGTGCCAGGCACACGATGCAATCAATCATCAACTCACACAGCTTGACGTTGAAGCCGGCATGTTCCCTTGGCCCATACCATGTATCAATTTTCTCCTCTTGGCCAACAAGAAAGCAAGGATGCGCAATCGCCATATCAAAATCTAGAGATGAATACTAGACTTTCGCTTTTTGATATGGGCGTGTCCCCATGGCTTCACTCAATTTAATTCTTTAGGGTGTACACAAACGCCTATGATCTCTCCCCTTCTCCACAACCCCCTCTCCCCTTCCAAAATCAACAAAAGTACCGCCCCGCCACAATGCTCCCAAACACCACCCCGCCGACCCATTTATTTGATTCAAATCGTGCTGCCAGATTTACCGGATTATTGAGCTCTGCCGTCCCAAGCTGCCACAACAAAGAACACGCCGTCAGACCTGTGCCCACATTAAAAGGCCATGCCAAATCCGCCTGCACCCCCGTTACCAGCAATCCTCCGATCATCACCGCCGAGAAACCCGCTAGAATAGGCTTAGTTCTGTCCTCACCGAATGTCAAGGCAGTCGAATGCAGCCCCAGGCGGGCATCATCCTTTTTATCTTGATGCGCGTACAAAGTATCATAAACCATGGTCCAAGCGACTGCCGAGGTATACAACGGCAAGATCACCGGCCAATCACATGAGCCATGCGTGGCCGCCCACCCCATCAAAACACCCCAATTAAAGGTAACCCCGAGAAAAAGCTGAGGATAGTTCGTCCAACGCTTCATCAAAGGGTAAGTCAAAACCAAGGGGACCGAGGCCATGCCCAGGTAAATACTATATTCATTCAACTGCACCAACACCCCCAATCCCGCCAACAGCTGCGCCCCCAAAAACACAACACCACTCGTTACTGAGATCTCTCCCGAAGTGATGGGCCGGTTCTTGGTCCGCTCTACATTCTTGTCTATATCCCGATCCCACAAATCATTGACCGTGCACCCAGCCGAGCGCATCACCACTGTACCCACCCCAACCGCCGTCAAAAGTCCCCAATCCGGTAAAGTTCCCGGCGCTGCTGCAAGAGCAAGACCCCAGTAGCCTGGCCAGAGCAGGAGGTAGGTGCCGATGGGTTTGTCAACGCGGGCCAGGCGCAGGTAGGGTTGCATGGCTTTGGGGAAGCGATCGACAAAGGAAGAAGAGGGTGGGGCTGGAGACGATTTTGATGGTGGCGATGGTGCTGCTTGGGGGGACGTGGAAAATTTGCAATGAAGAGCGGCGAGCAATGAGTTACAGGAGGGCTGATAATAAGAGAGAGGCAGCGTAGTGGCGAGCGCAGGATCGAATGATGGTGGCCTCCTTCTTCTCTTTTTGCTTCTGTTGCCCCTGTCGCAATCCTTTTTGCCGGTCCAGTTGACAAGCCGATGCACTGGAAAAGACGTTGAAGCATTCGTTGTCCTGAGCAGCCGCCGGATGCTTGCGTTGCTTGTCATGCAGGCCCTGGATGTTTTCCATGTGCTTATCAATAACCTCCTACATCTCGGCATCATTCTTGAAAGCGTGCGTGAAACTACAAAGTTGCTGGACCCTCCGCGTCAGCGGGTCCCTTCAGAAAATCTCCTGTGTAGGTGTGAGTGGGTTGATGAGTGAATTGAATGTATATATGTGTGTGTATGCGTGTGTACAGTCTAGAAAGCGAACGGCAGACGCCATCATCGCTGCAAAAAATTGCTGAAATAAATGCGTGCGTGGCGCATTTGGACATCCTTAATCCTATTTCCAACCCAAAAACATAGAACAAATTATGTGCCGACCGCGATTGCTGCTCTTGGCATACTTGACGGCGGCTGCCTTGCCATTAACTTCGAGTTTCTTCCTCCGCCAGCAGCCTCTTCCCACCCTGCCCCAACGTTCTTCCTCCTACACACCGCCCCTAACACGGACCCGCTCCCGTCTCCAAGCCACCTCCAACACGCGATCGCGGCCTCAAAACACGTTGGAGGAGGAATATGACGTTGTTGTCATTGGCTCAGGCATCGGTGGCTTGTGTTGTGCTTCTCTTTGCTCGGCCACGTACGGACTTGACGTCGCTGTCGTCGAGTCTCATTACCATTGTGGCGGCGCCGCCCACGCTTTCGAGATCGATGGGTTCCATTTTGATTCAGGCCCCTCACTGTTCAGTGGCTTATCTGCAGAGGTGAGTCCAAATCCCCTGCTGCACATTTTCCAGGCCATAGACGAGAAGGTCGATTGGTTGACCTACAACACCTGGGGCGTCTCCTTAGCGTCCTACGGCTCGTTCGCCGCCACTATTGGCCCGGAGCCATTCCAAGATATACTGAAGAAGCACGGAGGTCCCGACGCTCAGGAACAATGGGAGCGATTCATGAATTTGATTAATCCTTTATCCGAGGCAGCGATGGCTTTGCCCCCGTCTGTACTTCGCAACGACCCGGGTGTCCTCCTTACCATGGCCCGGTTCTGGCGCGCCGTCATTAAAACCATCCCAAAAGGCCCACAGCTTCAGCAGCCTTTTTCCACCATCCTTGCTAGAGCCAATGTGACCGATCCATTTATTTTGGACTGGTTGAAGCTGTTGTGCTTCTTGCTGCAGGTGAGTACTCCGGCGGATCTTCCTTTTCCCCCTTTCCCTCCCTCTTTCCTCTGATTTCCTCCCGTATCTCTTGATTAAGTTTGCAAAGCGTGGTTTAATTTTCCTATCAACCTCTTCACCGACCATCTCTTCTTCATTGATTTTTTTCAACCTATCGCTTCCTCTCTTTTCCCCTCCTTCCCTCCCTCTCCGAATTCATGTTTTCCTCCCCTCCTTTTCTCCCTCCCCCTTCCCTATTAGGGCATGAACGAAGAAGGAACCATGACCGCCGTGATGGCATATATGCTAGCCGACTGGTATAGACCCAACGTGAAACTGGACTACCCCAAAGGAGGAACCGGCGCGGTCATCGACGCCCTCGTTCGCGGCGTCACAAAGACAGGCGGCAAAGTCATCACCAGCGCCCACGTCGATCAGATTTTAGTGGAAGGAAACCGAGCCGTGGGCGTGTGTCTCAAGAGCGGCAAGGTTTTACGAGCCCGCAAGGGGGTGGTTTCTAATGCATCTATCTGGAATACCGCTCGTCTGCTCCCTCCGGACGCGCTGCGTAAGTGCCGGCAGGAAATGGAGAGCATCCCTCAGACAGAGAGCTTTTTGCATCTTCACGTTGGGATTGATGCGAAGGACCTCCCGGCCGACTTACAGTGCCATTATGCCGTAGTGAACGATTTCAAGCAGCCGATCAATAGCCCGGGGAATGTGATTATCATCTCAATTCCCTCGTTGCTCGATCCCTCCTTGGCCCCAGCAGGCTCTCACACTATCCATGGTACGTCGAGGCGGAGGGAGGGAGGAAGAGAAGCAGGAAGGAAGCAGCCATCTTTCATACCGTTGCTGCCATATACTCACATTTGTATTTACACACCATATCGCCACCATAGTTTTAACAAAAAAAAAACATTGTTGCCCCCAAAAGCTTATGGTGGGGATAAGAGCAAAGCAAGAGGATAAAACTTATACCCCTGCCCCAAAACAATAAAAAAATCACGACCAGCCGCACCTACTTACATTTCTAAACCCACACATGCACATCCCACACATGCACATATATGAACACCCACTCAAACCCACCGGTATATACACTGTACACAGGCAAGCGGCCCCCCTTCCCCCCCACCCTCCCAACAAACCCATTGACCCCTTTCCACATACACTTACTTATACACACACAGCGTATACGGCAGGAAATGAACCCTATGCCTACTGGGAGGGCTTGGATCGAAATGGACCTGAGTACAAGAGACTGAAAGAAGAACGGAGTCAGATTCTGTGGCGGGCGATTGAGAAGGCCATTCCGGATGTCCGGGCAAGGGTGAAGGTGTCCTTGGCAGGGACGCCCTTGACGCACGCACGGTTTTTGAGAAGAGACAAGGTGTGTGCTGTTTCCGGGTAGCACATATATGGGCGTTATATTATTCTTCCTTTCTGGTCCCTTTCTTCGGGTTCAGTTGAAGGAAGGAGGATCTTTCTCAGTGTCTTGTGTCCTTCCTTACTCTATTCCTCATATTGTCCCTCCCGTCTGCTCATTCCATTTCTCCTTCTCACCATCACCATTCATAGGGGACATATGGTCCTGCAATTCGTGCGGGGCAGGATACCTACCCCTCGGCGATGCCCATGTCGGGCTTATTGCTCTGTGGGGACAGCGTCTTTCCCGGGATCGGCAAGTGCTGGAGACAGTTTAGGGAGCGTTTGATTGACCGGTTGAATGTGGGGTTATCACTTTCTGCCCGCGCTTTCCTTTCTCTGTCCTACTCACATCACATTGCCACTTCGAATTTCCCCCATTTCCACTTGAAATGATTTCTCACTATGCATTTGTCGGTATACACACGCGTTTTTCCACTCACAGGCATGCCCGCAGTGGCGGCTTCGGGTAATATCGCCGCGAACAACCTGGTCTCCGTCCGAAAGCACTTAGAAATGCTAGATAAGATCAAGATGTGATGACGAAAAGACAAAAGAAAAAAAGAACGAGAAATGTACCCAAGCAGTCCAACCGCATCATTCTGTAGAAGAAGGCTGCTGGCTAGCTCTCATCTCTGCTGGAAAAACATGTATTATATTGTATATGTAAATATCGTTGCCTTTTCTTCCTCTGTCATCGTAATCTTGTAAATTCTCTTCGTACACGGATTTCAACTCTTGTTCATCCCATCCAACCTCCTACCCCATAGCATTGCACTCAATCGTCGGGATTCAACGTGTTGCTAAAAAACTTCTCGGCCACGGTCTTCTTGTTCTTGTACTTACGCGGGGTCTCTGTGTCTGCGGCCAGCAACCGAAGCAAATGCGTTTTCTGTTTCCATTGCATTAACGTTTCTTCTAATTCCATATAACCCTTTTTGACCAGCATGTCCACAATCACCGGGTCGCCCACGTGGGAGTTCTTGCGGAAAAGATTTTGGACTTTGGCGCGCGCCTGCGAAGGGTGTGAGTATTTGGATATGGGGTAGCAGAGAAAGTGATTAATAAGAGAATCGATATGAACAACCGATTGAAAGCCGTATGAGAGGTATTTGATGCGCGAAAGAGGATAGAATGCGGTTGGTGGTGCGCCTCCGATAGGAAGTGCACCTGTCGGTCGTGTTGCTCGAGTGGAAGAAATGCACAGCGCTGCGCGGCCACGCCAAGCCCGCGGGCAGGTATTCTCGACTCTACAGCGACCTTCAAACATACACAGCTCTATAAGAAACATCTCCCCTCCCAATGCACACGACACACCATCGTCGTTATTCATTCTATCCCGCCCCGCCTCACGCAGGCCTTCAGACGTACCTCAGCAGGGGCCAGGTCCGCATCGTAGATGGTGAGCACACGGGGCAACTCCTTAGAGATGGTGCGGTACAGCTGTACCACCGGATTTCTGTATAAATATGCACGTCCGTAGAAGCATGTGAGTCGGGGCTACGCTTACCAGACCAAGGAGGGCCGTAACGATGATGATGCCGTTGCTCCAAGCTCTCTACCCCACCATAGATGATTCCTCCCACCCCCACACTCGATATCCACCTACTTGGGCGTCTTATCCTTGCCCATGTAGCTTGCCACTGCCTTGAAAGCCATGGCTGCGGCCTGTAGTAGTGTGGCGGCATGGCGAGGTTGGAGTGAGTGATCTATTCGCATCTCTTGCTGCTCAAAACTTGTCTTGTTGATACTTCGCTGGCAGACCCCCGCGCTAAACCTCAGGGTTCCCCATGTCAAACACTGCAGATGATACATGGCCGCCAAGCTCACATGCTTTATCAAAGATGCCTGGTTGACTGGTTGGGGAGTAGCAACGGCGCCAAAAGCATCACATGCCTTATCATCCCCTTTTCCCAAAAAGAGTCTTCGCACACCCGACACACCAACGTCGCTCGAGAGAGAAGAAGGACCGTGTTCCGCTTCCTCACCCCACATCAAGCTGCCACCCACAACTCACCGTAGCGGGGGATATTCCATGTCGGGGCGCATGTGCGCTTTATGGTGGAGCGGACCGCTGCGGTGTCGCCATGTTTTTCTAAGCCACTACTCTCGCTTCCAACACATCACTGAACCAAGCCTACCACCCCACTTCTTGCTCTCTCTCTTACACAACGCACCAGTCCCATCACACGCCTCGACTAGAAGAATGCCTCGACGACGCTGTACACAAGGGGCTGTCCCCGGCCCTGGCTTTACGCCCACCATCCCTTTCGTAAGCCCTCATTACACACCCACCCCCACTCCACTCCTACCCCACATACAGGCCATGACGACCGTGCACAGAAGAGCGGCGCTGCTGCTGGCCGTGTTAGTCCTGCCTTCTCCGACAGCGTCTATCTTCTACCTGCCAGGTGTGGCGCCCAACTCGTACGAAAAGGGCGAAAATGTACGTTGAAGGGTGTGGGGTTGCCGAGCCCAGACTGTGACTTTGGCATGATTCTGTCTGTTGCGCTGGAGGAAGAAATGAGGACGTCAGCTAGCTGCTCAAGAAGAGCTCATGATACCAAGCCGTCGCGAAGGGGCATATACCTCTCAGAGAAGATAGTGCTCCTTTCCACAGCGAGGCCCCATTGCCAGACGAAGTCCAAACTCACTCCTCTCCCCTCCTCCCCTCTGTACTCCCAACCCCCCAGGTGCTCCTCAAGGTTAACAAGTTGACATCCACCAAAACCCAGATTCCCTACGACTACTACTCTTTGCCCTATTGCCACCCCAACAAAATTCAGGGTGAGTCGGAGAATTTGGGGGAGGTGCTGGCAGGAGACCGGATTGAGAAAAACACGGACGTGGAGTTGAATTTCAAAGTGAACGCGTATTGTCAGACGTCGTGCCGGGTGCTGCTGGACGAGAAGAAGAAGAAACAGTTCATCAAGGCGATTGATCAGGACTACCGCGTCCACTGGATCGTCGACAATTTGCCCGTGGCGACCAAAGTCAGGAGTGATTTGCGGCCGGATGACGTGTACTACTCTCGTGGCTTCCCTGTAGGCGGGCTCTTGGATGACAAGCACTTCCTATTCAACCACATGCGTTTAATTATACGTTATCACGAGGAAAAGAATGACACCCCGACGGAGGGCGGGGGAGGTATTCGCCGCTCACATAGCTCGCGGATTGTGGGTTTCTTGGTGGAACCATACAGCATTAAGCATGTCTACACGGGGACCTGGCCGACGACGGCGGCGGATGCGAAGAAGATGGAGTACAGCACGTGCTCGTTGGCATCGCCTGCGAGCTTTGGTCCCCGTGACTTCCTGACGCTGGAGGATAATGACGAGATAATTTTTACGTACGATGTGGAATGGGAGGAGGACCCGAAGACCCCTTGGGCGCACCGGTGGGATGTGTATTTGAAGGGGAACCCGGACGATAAGATCCATTGGTTCTCCATCACTAATAGCACGATGATTGTCTTCTTTCTGGCCGGAATGGTGGCGATGATTCTGGTGCGGGCCTTGCACAGGGACATTAGTCGCTATAACGACTCAGCGGCTGCCGAGGACGCGAAGGAGGAGTACGGGTGGAAGTTGGTGCATGCGGATGTCTTCCGCCCTCCTACCGTCATGCCTATGGTGTTTGCGGCGCTGGTAGGATCAGGAGTGCATTTGTTGGTGATGACATTCACAACCTTGATATTTGCCTTGCTAGGGTTCTTGTCCCCTGCGAATCGCGGGTCGCTTGTGACGGCGTTTGTGTTGTTGTTCGTATTTTTGAGTTCATTCGCCGGGTATACCTCATCAAGGATTTACAAGATGTTCAGAGGCACGGACTTCAAGCGCAACACGCTGATGACGGCATTCCTGTTCCCAGGTATTGTGTTCTCGATTTTCTTGGCCCTGAACGCCGCAGTGGCTGCCCGAGGATCGACCTTGGCCTTGCCAGTCGGGTACTTCTTCCTGCTGGTCTTCTTGTGGTTTGGGGTGTCGGTGCCGTTGGTGTTTGTGGGGTCTTATTTTGGCTACAAGAAGCCGGCGATTGAGCATCCCGTTCGCACGAATATCATTGCCCGAGGCGTGCCTCCTCAGCCTTGGTACATGCATCCGTTGCTGGTGATTGTGTTGAGTGGTATCTTGCCCTTTGGCGCGGTGAGTGTGGAGTTGTATTTTATCATGTCGGCCTTGTGGCTGCATCAGTTTTACTACATCTTTGGGTTCCTGTTTTTGGCAGTGTTGATCCTGGTGGCCACGTGCGCGGAGATGACGATCGTCATGACGTACTTCCAGCTGTGCAATGAGGATTATCGGTGGTGGTGGAGGAGCTTCTTGTCGTCCGGGTCCTGTGCGCTGTATATCTTTTTGTACTCTGTGTGGTACCTGAATAGGGAGTTGAATATCGACGGGGGGGTTGGGATGATGCTTTACTTCGGGCATATGACCGTCTTTACGTTTACCTTTTTTTTGTTGACCGGCGCGATCGGGTTCTATTCGGCGTTCTGGTTCAACCACCGGATTTATTCGTCGATCAAGGTGGATTAGGGGGAAGAATGGAGGGAGGGTGAAGGTGTGTTAACATTTCTCCCCATGTTCGCCGGTTGATGCCATTGACTTAAACTGCCGCGGTTGGACCAGCCATTGGATGCTTTCGTCGATTCAGCTTATTCAGAGGGAGGGAGCGACGGAAGGGGTATTGAAGAAGCAAAATTGAGAGGATGGAAGGAAAATGCAGGGTGAATGGTGCATTCTTTGTTAGAGTAGTAGGAAGAAAGGGCAGTGAAATGGCAATTACAAAGCAAGGTCAAGAGATAGAAAAGGAAAAAGAGAAAAATACAAACGTAGACCATCGAGTCTTTGTAGAGCAGAATAAACCGCAATTCGAGGGGCAATAGAGTTATGGGGCAAAAAATGAAAAAGAATGAAAAACTATACACCCTTCTACATCAAAAAAGAATAAGGAAAACAACAGAAGCAAGGAAGCTTTTGGACTTGGGACAGAAATCAGACACGAGGGCGTGTGAATTGGAGCAGCTTCAACTGTAGAACCAAAGACACTTCCGAATAATAAACACCCCTTAAGCTCGATGATCTTAAACGCAATTCTAAGGGTTTCTCTCCTTTTTGCAGTTGTGTGAGATTCTTCTTGCCATGTGGATCGCGCACACATGCATTCAAAGACTCACATACAGAACGGGTAGTCTCGAACAGGGTTTACTTTGCGTGGGTGTACCATTTCGCCTCACTCTACCTGTGTACTCCATGACCGTATTTCTTACATTTCTCGTTTTTCTTGCCTCCCTCTTCCCTTTCATGTTATTCGCTTCCCATTTCACTTCCCTTCCGATCCTAACATGTGGTAATAACAGCAAACATTTCCTTCTCCGCGCTCCACCTCACCTCCTTCAAACTCCGCATTCGCGTCCGACCCAATTCTCCTCCCCTTCCTCCTCCCCCTACCTCTCCCTCCCTCCCTCCCTCCTGCAAGTTAAACGCCTCGGTTCCATTCAACGGCTCCATTACCAAGCTCCAATCCCCTCCCGACCCCGATGTCTTCTGCTTCTTCCACCTATTCTTCCCCACCCCTACTTCCTTCCCTTTTCGATCCTGCTGCAAAAAATGCACCACCCCCGCCAACCGCCTAAGCTGCCCAGGCAACACCGGACCACACAACTTAAGCTGATACACAGTCTCCATCCCCCCCATCCCTTTCTCCTCCCCCTCATCCTCCTCCCCCTCATCCGCAAAATACCTCCCACGCTTTCCCCTCGCATCGCCACCACTTCCCTGGAGCAGCGTCCGTTGCACCTGTCCATTGAACGCCACCTGTAGCCTTTGCATGCTCCCATGCATAAAAGGCCGATCTGCCAACAAACGAGGGACATCCGCAACAGAACTGGGACCCAAGCCATTCTCCAAATTCAGCAAGAAATTAAACAAACCATGTACAGCCTCATGCCCCTTGAGCACCAACTGTGATCGTTGCCGAGGTAAGTCATTCAGGTGCTTGGGTCGACGTCGGCTCTGCATCTCCACCATCCCCATCCCTCCAGCCATCTGGCCCGTCACGGATGACAACAGTTCTTGCAACTCTTCCTCCGCTCCTACCTTGCCTCTCGGTATCCTGTCACTATTACCACCACCGGCCATAACAGTGATATGTGGGAGGGTTGCCTCTTCGTTGTCACGAGCCTCGGCGTCCGGCGCTAGGGGGACAGAAAAAGGGATATCCGCCTCACGAAGCCGTGCCCGCAGCCAGCGTCTGGAATGCGAAATAACCACCTTCAGCTGCGACATTTCCTTTGTCCCTCCTTTTCCCCTCTCCTCTTTAACACCATCATACTCCATGCCATCCCCAACTTCGTCCCTCCCGCCCCCCCCATCCTCCTCCCTCGTCCAAACTACCGTGAAGTCCGGGGCTTGCGAATAAAATGTGAGCGAAGGATCATGCCTGTAAAGAGTGTACAAGTGTCTAAAGGCCTCCTCCCACTGCCTTAATCTCTTATACAGCATCAACGCCGGATCTGGCTGTCGCGTCTGCTTGTTGTTCCCTCCCCCCCCTCCCCCATTCGCTCCCTCATCCACCCCTACCACCGGGGCAGGATCACGAGCAAAAGCGTTTTCCATCGTTTTCCGCACCATTTGTAATGGCAAATGCATGGATGCCGCTAGAGGTTCGGCAGGATGGGCATAGGATAAAGAAGCAGCAACCCATATCTCGAGCGCCTCATCGAAAGAAGCAGGAGGCCTGGCACAGGGAACAGCTGAACCATCGTCTTCTTGCGGCTGAGGAGAGGGGGGAGAGGGGGGATCAATGCTCTCTCGAAGGTGGCGGAGCATGCCCTTGGCTTCCGCAGAACCAGGAATGGGCCGACACCAATTGAATGGCTGGGCGGATTCGAAGCATAGGCTGGACTTGAGCGAAAAGTCGTGGGGAAGGCGACGGCGGGTGCCGTACCCTTCGTTAAAAGGAGAAGCAGGGACCATCTCATTAACCCCATCACCATGTGTGTGACGCTCTGGGCTTGAGTCTTGAAGCTCCAACCGCATGCCGGCCAGGCTGCCGAGGCGGGCTATGAAGTTGCTATCGTCCATGCTCGGGCCCCCGGCAGGAGCAGAGTTGCCCAACAGTCCAAACCCACCAAAAAGGGCACTGCCCAGCCCCATACCACCACCACCACTGCCACCACCCGTCATTTTCACGGATGAAGCCGTTGCGGCAGAATTTGCTTCCCTTGTGGGCTTAAGCCCGGGGTAAAACGCTGGTCGGGGCAAGGTTGCTGCTGCTGATGCTGTTGGCGAGACATCTTCGTTTTCGTGCGATGACGGCCCTACATCAAACTCGCCATTCCCGTCTTGGATAGGCCGGCAGACTCGCTGCCTGTTGGTGTTGTGCTTGCCACCGAACGACACGACGGACAAAGCCGCCGTGGCAGCCGCTGCTTTGAAGGAGTGGCCGAGGGACCCCTTGTGGGAGGCAGATGATGAGGCAGGGGGCGTGCTGCTCGACCGCACTAAGGCCCGTCGCTTGGAGAGAAAGCCTGGCTTCAAGGACAGTGCGGTTCCTCCGGCGATATTGGTGCTCAAGAGCGTGTTTGTGGCAGAGGTCTCCAGCTTATGAGTGGTGCTTGTGTTCTCCTTGTCCCCAAGAACCGCGCGCCGCGTGCTGCTTTGTTTAACGACGGTGGAGGAAATGGTAGTTCCAGAATCGGGCAGCGGGGCGGCCACAGAGAGATCCATGTCTGTAGCCGCAAGTCGACGGCACTGAGTGGGGCTGTGTATATGTACAAAGCGTGGTGAGTAATATGCGAGAAGGGAGTGTCGGAATGGGGAGGTAAAAAAGACGCGGGAGAGGGAAGCAAAATTCTAGGGGTAATTGTCGTGATCAGGAGAGCTGTCACAGTATGTGGAGGCATTCGAAGCGAAGTTCCATTGCGACACAAAAGAGAAAGAAGCAAAGCAGGAACAATATGACATATAATAACACCCTTCCATTCCTTTTACCCGCCTTCTGCCGTGTTCATCACACGAGCTCTCTTGCATTTCAAAAAGGCGGGACATGTTGGAAACAAACATGGCTCCAGAAGTAGCTTTATTTCTTTTGATTCTGGAGTACCTACTTCACTTACACACATGTATCAAACGCACAGAGCTCTCTTAAACTTTAATTACATGTTTATATTCATCAATTTGACCGCGCCGATATCAACAAAGCTTTCCCCCCTTGCACCAAACCAATTACCTAAGTCGTATCCCTGTTCATGATCGAATCAAATAAATGCTCCACTGTCTCCGTCGGGGGCTTGTACAATGCCGGCATAAATTGAAGCTGCAAATTATTGAAAGCAAATTTGAAACGCCCCGTGTTCTTGTCACAGAGCAATAACCGCGTTCCATGCAAACGCATCACATTCGCATCCCGCACCAACCTCTCCACGCCCCCACTCCCCACCTCTCCGCACCCATGTTTCTCAGCCAGCAATCTCGCTTGATACAGGGTTACCGCCATGCCCGTCCGGTCCTTGCCGGATTTGCAAAAGATCACCTGCCCACCCCCAACTTCTAAAGTCACCCGCTCTTGCTCCCTCAATAAATCCACGTTTTTATGCATACCGTTATCGCGTTTCAACGCTTTTTTCAACCCCTCACAAAGCGGATGCACGAGAATCTTGTCCACTGATCTGATAAAATCCTCGGTCGAACCATGTACTAGTGATTTGTTCGCCACGTCCAGCCTCTCTGCCACAAAGCGGTCAAACGGACGGTACACCCTCGGAGGAGGCACCACACAAGGATAGCAACGATGGCAGTAATCATTCAAGATCCTTGTCGATCGTCGATTAATCAGTTGTTGAATCGTCGATTCTCCTCGCACTCTTTTGGTGGCCGCTTTGGTTCTGCTGCTGGAGAGGGTGTCATCGTCGTTGTCTTCCATGTCTTGGTCCTTTTTAAGTTGGTTAGAGAAATTGGCGAGGGACTGCTTGGCATCGATGCCCTGGGTAAAGAGCACTGCCACTAAAGGCACCACCAATCCACCTGCGGCTTCTCCCGCTGATTGCTGCTGCTGACAGCCATGCTGGCGCAAGATACCGGGAAGACGTTCATATGCCACGGGATCCAAAAAGAGGCGGACACGTCTTTGTGCTTCGTCAAACTCAATGTCCAATGCAAGAAGGGAGGCTTTGCTGCCATCCACAGGCTCTGTCGGTGCAGGACCTCTAGTTGCCAATGGAATAATGGAAGGAGAGGAAGGGGGAGGAGAAGGGTGGGGGAAGGGAGAGGAAGCAGGTATGCCAAAGTCCAAGAGCAGGTCCTGGGTGTTATGATCGAGGGGCGTTGGAGCAGGGGCGGGGCTGTGGGCTTGTGGTGACTGCAAGGACGAAGAGGAGCAGGAGAGGGACGCGGCTGATTTGGGACGGATCTCGAAGGAGAAAAGGGACGCCATCTCCATGGCCACGGCTACGTCTTCAAGCATCCCACGCTCTTTGCCAATCGTTGATATTAGCCCTTGGAAGCACACCAAAAACCCGACTTTGGTCATGTTTTCCGCGGTGCGGATGATGAGGGAGGGATTGGCATCTTCAGTGAGCATGATGTCCAGCTTTGTCGCGAGGGAAGTTGTGGCGATTCCAAGGGCTTGAGAGAGTACAAGGGCGCGACGGACGGCGATTTTGCTTGACATGGCTTCAAATTTTAGAAGTTTACGTAGTAGGTCGTTGCTTAGTAAGCCTGTGGGCCCGGTGGGGAGGATGGAGAGGGAAGGAAAGGGCTGGTTTTGCCGCTTGAGGGGGAGGAAAAGGGATTGATCGAGACCGAGGATGTCTTTCTGGAGGGAGGCTAGTTGAAGGTCGTGGGTGAGGAGGCCACCACCTCGGAAGCCGAGAGCGTGGGCGGTTGGGGCGCCGGTCGAGACGACGTCGTAATAAAAAATTTTGGGAGAAAAGGAGGGGGAAGGAGACTGTGAAGGGGCGGTGATAGGGATATTTGAAAGCAACTCTTGGACGATGCTGGACCCAGCAGAGGTGGAGGAGGAGGAGGGGGAGGAGGAACAGGAGGAGGAGGAGATAGAGGAGGAGGAACAAGGAGCGGGAATAGGGGAGAAGCGAGACCCTGTAAAAGAGCACATGTTAGTGACTGAAAATGTCTGGGAATGGACGTTGGTAGGGACGCCCTGTAGCTCCTTGGTCATTTTGTGCTCTGAGCTGCGGAAGCCTCTTCCGTCATTGGCTGCTTCCTCCCAGAGGCGTAGGGAGGTCTGTAGCACCGCTAGCTCTTGAGCAAGCGAAGTGATGTGACGCTGAATCCACTCTAGGGGGTACGAGAGCTGTATCTTGTCGCTGGTGCTGTTGATACTGCTGGTGGTGCTGGTATTGTACGTGCTGGTGCCGGAAGAGGAAGGGACAGAGGAGAAGTCGCCTTCCCGAGGAGGGCGGCCAGAGAAGCCCGCTTGCTTCATCCACTCGTAGCATGCCCGTTGGATCGTCTCAAAAGGAGGCTGCACCACACAAGGATCCTGTACTGTTTCGCCAACGCCGAAGTCAAAATCATCCATCACCGGTGGTGCTGCTGCTGTGTCTGCTGCTCCAGCGCTAGCAAAAATGGCGACTCGGACCAAAAGCCTCCCGGCGGGGTTTCCCTCCTTGTCGAGCAACGGCAACCAAACCTCTGCATCCTCCGAAGTCTGCGGACTCTCTTCCATTGACCCTACCTTCTGGTACCGCCCATCGAGCAATAGCACCGCCGAGGCACTCAACACTGCCCCTCCCTCCCTCCCTCCCTCCTGAAATACCTCAAAACACAAACTCGCCTTGTTCACCTCCTCCTTTCCATGAACATAAAAAAGAAACGCCGGCGCTTGTGAAGATGGTTGAGGATACGGTTGAGGATAAAGACGAGCAGCACCATATGCAGAAAACATCTCTCGGGGACGCCCGCTATGAGGACAGAGTTTCGAGTTGACGAGGCTACCAAAGAGAGGAGACCGCGTGCCATACTCTGTATTGGTATGTCCGATCAACTGCCCCACTCTCGGAAAGGGTTTTTCAAGACTGATAGCCACGAATGGGTGGCAAGGTAGGGATTTGCTTTTGTCTTGCACTGCTCTGTTCCCTCCCATGGCAGCGAGCTTTTGGGCACGTTGGGAGACGTTGGGAAGCTTTACTCGATCCTTTCCGCCCTTCGCACCACCGCCTAAGCCAGCATAGTCAGTGGCAGGTTCATCTCCCTTCAACAAAGGCAAATCTTTAGCCTCCACCACTGAGAGACGGACCAATAATCGTCCATGCTTGAGAGCTTCGGCGTCTGAGGCAAAAAAGCCCTGCGCCAGCCGCTCATGCTCGTATCGCTGCTTCCACCCGACCACTGCCTCCTCCATCCGCTCGACCAACGGACGAAAAATTAAAGCGGCCAGATGATACGGAAAGCGACTTTCCAATGCTGTTTCCCTGGCCAAAAGCAAATCCTCTCCCGTCCGCTCGTTGTCATCACCGCTGCTGCCCAGCGCTTGCGGATGCTGGTGGTGCTGGAGGTGCTTCTTTCCAGTCGCCGTCGCCCTGGTAGTCTCCTGTCGTCGAAAAAGGTATGGCACCGAGTAGGATATATGTTGTCGGTGAGATGCCAAACCCACATACGGAGAACGAGGTGACCGAAGGTCATCAAAGGGCAAACGCCACAACATGGCCCTGCTCCCCTTAGGACAAGCGGGGGATGTCATGGCAAAGATCACAGGCTTCACATCAGCAGTCGCTCGCCAGAGCTCCGAAAACCTCGTGATATGCCTCCCCAACAATGCCACTTCTCCACCCACCCCCATATTGCTTTGGGAACATACGACTGACACCCGCACAATGCAGTCCATCTCTTGCCGGCACACTACGCGGACGGGCAAAGCAAACGTCGAGTTAGGATCGTCATAAGACATGTCCGTCCGCCCGACCTCCACAAATTCTCCCACCGCTCCACTAGCGCCTCGAAACTCAGGTGAAACCTCCACTACTATCTGCCTCTTCTCTCGGCCCTTGGTTGGGGCGCTGCTAGCAAGCTTCGTCACGAAACGCATAAATTTACTCTCCACCAGCTTTGGTCGATCCACTTGACAATTGACAAGCTCCCCGCCTAGCATCATGGCAAGATAATCGGTAGTGATACTCTCAGCCCTCAGCATTTGCCCAAGCACCGTGCCCTTGGCGTCCAAGTCCGACAAGCTTGCGCCTTGCGGGCGGCTGCCAATCCAAGCGCCTCCTGCTACACCTCTCTCTTTTGCCACCGTGTATATCTCATCGTCTTCGTCATCATCCTCGTCCTCCAGACGAGCACTGAATCCACCCCCCCCCCAGTACTCAATGTTTCTCGTCATGGAATGGGCTTGTGGTCGTGTACGTGCGCGCTTATTCTCTGCTGCAGACTGGATGACGGGAGCCCCGATAACGAAAGGAGACGGTCTGCTCCTGCTGCTGCCGCTGGTGCTGATACTGCTGCTGCACGGAGACGAGCCGCGTGAGCCAACGCCTGTGGAGTGTGAGAGGTGGCGAGGCATTTCATTCATATGGCTTACGGGATGCAGGGTATGGCATATATTACTATGTCGTCATCAACGGAAAGCGTTTCCGGATTTCACTACCGTTGATATGCTCCAACAAGGCGACGCGAAGGCGAAGATGAGAGTAAGACAAGACAGTCGGTGAATTCTTTTTCGTTCTTCTTGCTCATTAAATCGTTTCATATTGTTCTCTTGGGCTCGTTCCTTTTCGTCGCTTGATGCTGTTGATATTCGTTGTTGTCCCGTGGTTGTCCGTTTGCTATGTTGTTACTTGCTGCTACTGCTACTGCTGCTACCACTGTAGTTGCTTGCGACTTCAATAAGTAGGATACACTTATAGGTAACACCCATTATACACGTATATTTTAAATGCCAGGGGTTCCTGTTGGCTCCTGCGAGCGCTACTTTGTTTCGCTCTTCCCGCCTGATATTCTGAATTTGTCATTCAACTCTCATACTGTCATCTCCCATTGCATATTTTCTCTCTCTTTCTCGCACGATGCTTTCTAGATCACTCTCATCGATAGATTTTACATACATAATCCACTCTCTCATTCATACACTCACTCACTAACGTTCTTTCTGGGGCCAAATATGCTTGAATTATAATGTTTCCAACATATGGCCAGTACCTCATACCCTCAGGCTGCCTCTCACCCTTTCCAGATTATGTCCCTCTAGACACGGTTGCCCAGGATATTCTTCAGCTCCAGCTCCATCGCCGACACACGCTTCTGCAATTCCAACATACGGACATCTTGCTTCTTCGCCTGCATCTGCCCCCTTATCACATCCAACTCCTGGTACACCACAAAGAGCTCGTCCACCTTGTCCTTCGCCATCAACTGCGCCTTGAACGCTTCTGTCTCCTGCGGGTCCTGCCCGCCAAACACAAACTCAAGCCTCCTCGCCTCCGACGACCCAAACTTATCCTCCCCATCCAAAGGGCCTGACGCTCGCAAGCGGCGCCCGTCTTGATAACAGAGAATGGTCGGCCGGCGAATACCACGATGTTTGCAATACTCTCGATAGGCAAGAGCATCATCCTCCGTCCCCAAAATGACAGTGTTGGAGAACATTGACCAAAATACCGACTGCCGCAAGTGCTCGTCCTCCTCCCGCAGTACAATCATATTCACCGCATGGCCCCTGTAATTAAATTTGGCATCAATAGGAGGCAATGGCAGTCGCTTGTCCTTCAAGATCTGCTCCCGCGTCTTATCGCGAGACCGGAACTCCTCCGTGTCCTGCAACGAGTATACGGTCACATCCCGCTGCAACAGTTTCACCCGCTTGTAATCCGCGTTGGTTTGACAGATAACTGCCTTCATATTCCTCGTTGTCGCGTACCACGAAAGCAACTCCGCCAGCCTCCGATCAGGGACCATCCCCACAGTCACGACCTCTTTGAATCCCTGCGACAATACAGCCGGCACGAGATAGCCCGGCCGCTTCCTCAACACTGCCACCTCCTGACTTCGCAACGCCCGAATTCCATTCTCCAAATGGGCCTTCGCCTCCCTCAGCTCCTGAGAGGTGGGTAATTCTCCCTGGGGCGTGCGGGGAAATAAACCCGCTTGTGCGTGCAGGTATCGCAGCTCCCCGTGAAGTCGACCGGTCAACTCGTGCGCCTGTCCCTCCATCCCTTGCACCTCATGCTTCCAGGCCATCACTTCCTGCCGCAAAGGGTTCAGCTCCTGGTTCAACCTCCTTATCTTCAGCTGCCGTTCCAAATCCGTAGTAAAATCAAACGTCTTAAAAAAAGGCTCCAAACCAGGCGAGTCAAACTTGAGACGATAACTTCCACTCTCTGTCCCCACATCCTTCTCCAAGCTTATCTCTGGAATCAAGTAAGTGGTCAACCCCGTCTTGATGTCCTGCCGAGGCTCAGCCGTGACTCGCCCGCGAACAATGCAAGGCCCTTGACCAGCAGGAGGCACCTCCGGCGGGCCTGGTGGCCCCGTCACAACCGTGACAATCAGATTACTCTCGTGCCGGGTCCGCTTCCCCTGCTGATCAATGGGGTAGAAGCGGGCTTCGCGCAAGATTTGTCGCGCGCTAGGATCATCACGGTTGTTGGAGGCGGAAAGAGCAATTGCCTCCAAGGTGCTATCCTCGGAGCGGAGGCCGACAGCGCGCCCGTGCTGAATGTAGACTATTGCAGGCTTGTCCAGCTGCCAGTCCTTTTTGTTGGGGGTGACGCGCTTGATATGCTCCCGCTGTTCTAGGTAGCTTAACCGAATCTGAAAGTTGCCCGGGTCGCCCATTGTGCAATCCGTAGAGGGCGCCAGGACAAAGACCCGCTTTCCATCCTCAGTCAGCACGCCCTCCTCCACTTCCACCCCCTTATACCAGTCCTCATTGTGCACGCGCGTCGTTCCCTCCCTCTCGACTCTTACACGGAACACGCCTGCATTCAAGGCCAAATTCAAATTGGTCGGATCCTCCTTATCCTCCGTCTCAAGCACAATCCCCAAAGCCGGTGGCCCCGTATCAACATCCCACCGATCCTGAGGCTTAAACTGTAATAGCCCTTTCTCCAACATCGGGCTCGTCAAAGCCCTCTGGTCATTCACTTCCCTCTCCTCAGGGTAAGAAATACGCGTCGCCTCTCCCACCACCACGCGCATGCCCACTACCCGATTGACCAAGTAGGTCTTCACCACCATCTCACCCGTACAGAGCACCTCCCCTCCCTCCTGTCCCCTACCCGGTGCTTTGAGCTCCACGCGCAACACGCGTTCCCTCCGCTCATTGAAGACAAAGGTCGGCAAGGCTAGAAGGTCCGGGGGGATGAAATTATCAGGATCGCCCGTCTGATGCTCCTTCCCGATTACTACCTTCGAAATCAGCTCACTGGGGCTGGGATTCGTGAGGGACGGACGGGAGGCAGCCGTGCTCGTCCGCGAGGAGACACGGTCATTCCAGAAGAGAGAGAGGACGCCGTCTGTGGGGGGGTTGACACGATTCCCGCACTCGTCGAGGAGGGCGATGGAAAGTGATTCGAGCTTCTCACCTCGGCAGAGGTTGATAGCAGGCTTGTCCGACAGTACCTCCACCCCGTGTTTGGGGGCGACCAGCTTCAAAGCATGTGCGGGTCCCGGCAAGAGCTTAACCATACTCTTCATCGGCGTAAACTTAGGGGCCGTCACCCTCAGCTTGATCTCCCTTGCCTTGCCCCACAGCGTCACATCCGTTGGCAAGTGATACGCCCCATCCTCCCCCAACACCGTCTTCAGCGGCCCCTCCGGCTCCTGTTTCATGGGGATATTCTTATCGCTCGACGTCCACTGCAGCTCCGGGCAAGGTAAGGCATGTGCCGGATCGACGACCAAGAAGTTCTTGAACTTATCACGGTAATGAATGAGGGACTTCTGCTTATTAAAAGATACCCCACAACGAACCGGGCCGGCCAAATCGCGAGTAAAAGAAATGTGATCAGGCTCCCCAGGAATAGGGTGGATGTCGGCCTCAAGCAAAAATGCAGGTGCCACGCTCCGGCCCATGCTGCTGGCAGTCTGCTTGGCGTGGAACACCTGAACCTGGATCTTTATCACCTTGTCCGTGGGACCGGGGAGGGTCGGAAGCTCCGCAGCATCGCTCAACTCCTTGGTGTGACTCCAGGAAGTAGCAGTCGCCTTGACCTTCATCCCAACTTTCGCAGGGTCCAAATGCATACCTGTCTCATCCACCACCACCACCGTTGGCTTCAACACAGTCGAGCCTGCAGGCAACAAAACCTTCATCTTCCTCCCAGCCTTCACACGCACCATCCCCACTTCCTCCCCCTCACCCTCCTCCTCCACCTCTTCATCATCCGCCTCCTCGGCAGTCGACGCAATCATCCCGTCATTCAAAATTCCCTCCCCCTTCATTTCCAGCCAGGCCCGCTTCGGCACACCTTTTTGCGCCTCAACAGCCAAATGTACGGGAGACGCCGAAAAGCTCTCCTCCCCCGCCGTGCCCGTCACCTCCAAAGTCACCATCTTCCTCCCCTTATCCTCCTTTTTAAACGTCACATTCAAACTCAAGCCATCCAGTAAGACCTCCCCCAAGGGACTCACTTTCCAACCAGGATCATTCCTCCTCGTCGCCGGCTCAACTAACCTTACCCCCTTCTCATCCATGGCTAATTCCACCCCCCACCGTTGCGTCCTCCCCGGGGCCGTCACATTTCCACCCACATCCAACGCCTTGAACCTCAATGTTGGCAAGACCTGTGTCTCACTCGATATCTTGAGTGCTGTCTCCGGAGTGGTGCTCCCCGCCCGTCCCTTCAACTCAGGCTCCACCAGCTCCAAGCTCACAGGCAAACCCGGCTCGATGACCAATTCACGTTTCAATCGCTGGTTCTGCAGCTTTTCCCCTGCCGAGATCACTATAATGGTAATAGCCTTCTTCAGGGTCTCGGGCGTTTCTCCCCCAAGGATAGGACCCTTGCTCAAATTAGGTAACAACACCCAATCACCCGTCTCAAAGATTATCCCTTCCTCCGCCGCCTCCGCATTCATCTTGAAGCAGATGTTGGAAGAGAACGAGGAAAGCGCCACTGTTGACACTGCTGCTGCTACTGCAGCAGCGCCTTGTCCGCGCTTCTTGATGCTGCGCCCAGTACTGGCCTGCTCTATTGCCCCATCGCCTTGTACGCGCTTCCCCTTCTTCCCCCGGTACTCGATGCTAAAATTATCCTTCTCCAATTCCAAGCACAATGTCACGCTCTCCGTTGTCGTCGACCGGTTCCGATGGTCCTTCAATAAGAGACTAAAAGCTGGCAAAGGCATTTCCTCCGAGAATACTAATGTCGCCCCCCGTGAGCCCGACCTCAATCCATCCAGCTCCGCTTCTGTCGGTTCTCCTGCCGGCTCCTCATTGACAGTCACATTGAAGTTGTTCGTGCCGCCGATCTTTTCACACCCCGGCGCTGGCCCCACTATCGAAAACGCCAGCAAATACCTTCCAGCTACCAGTGAGGGGGGCAACCGAAAAGAATAACAAGGCCCATCCACATCGACCGTCTTCATTTCCGAGCATGATGCTCCCTCCACCACTACTGCTTCTCCTTCCCCCCTTCGCTTCACCTCCAATTGAACGCTGTACATGCCCTTGATTACACTCGTAAGCTCCGACAGGGCCTGACCTCGTCCATCTTTGACCATCACCAGCATATTTTCATACTTCCTTGCCCGCTGATCCACCGCCCCTGCAATCCAATCAACACTTTTCGGCATCTTCTCCTTACTCCCCTTATCCACCCCGTCCCAATAGAACACTTCACTTTTTCGAGCCAAACGATCCCTTACCTCCTTCTCTATCCCCGCAGCCTGCTCCGGCTTCAGCTTACACTTCACCGGGTCCAGGCTCGACAGGTCTTCCCATCCCATGTTCTCCCTTCCAAACACATCTTCAGGCAGTCGCGTGTAATAAACCCTGGCTGACGTTGCCATGTTTAAGTCGTCTCCCTCGTCCACCTCGAAATGCGAAATCCGCACCACAAATTCTTTCAACGGTACTGCTGTTCCCCCCACCTCGCCCCCCATTGAAGATGTCGCCCCACTCCCAGAACTCGCCCTACTAGACCTCTTCCCTCCTCCCCCTCCGCCACTTCCCCGCCCCAAGATCTTTACCACCTCATCCTTCTTCCATGTCCCATCCTCCCCACTTCCGAAGCGAACCCGTTGAAAGTATAACACTCCACTCCTGCTGGAGGCTCCCTGCGGCCGCTGCCCCGCGGGGTACGGAGCTTCCATCGCGTTCTCCCGATCATACATCTTGTGACACCGCTGTAACCACTCCGTGAACCTCGTCGGCAGGTCCCTGGGCTCCATCGAAATACATTTCTTCGGGTCCTTCAACAACTCCGCAAAGTCCCCCTGAACATTCAGCTTGTTATTGCTCACCCCGAAATACCAGTCCTTGATGAACAACGTGACGTGGACCCGCTTCTGCCACTGCTTTCCACATAGCTCCAACTCCGCCTTGTTCGCTGCCGTCTTTTTCTCAGATGGGAAAAAGTACAGACGCTGGTACATGGCGTTGGGCAACTTTCGCGCCATCCACCGAACGTCCACCACCGGCTCCACTACCCCTGTCCCTCGGTCCTCTGCACCGCCCTCATCTTGGATGTTGTAGCGATCCGCATATTTGGGCCTACTTTCCTCATAGGCAGAAAAGGGATAGTACCGCGCAAGCATGTTTACATCCACCTTCTGCTGCGGCTGCAATGCACAATGATCCTCCAGCGGGACAAACCGCGGGTCGTCCACTTGAAAAGTGGCCGTGAACACATCCTCCTCCTCCGTTTCCTCCCAATACTTCCCCTCCAAGCACTCTTTGAGCACCTCATCCTTCAACACCGTCCTGACCTCCCTCGTCGAATTCTCCTTAAAATAAGCCACGCTCATCTCAACCGCTCTTTCCCTCTCCCCGTCGTCCCCTACGTTCCCATTTTCCCGAATTCCTCCACTACCCTCCCCACCAGAAACACAACTGCTACTCCTCCCCCCAACCGCCACTGCCGCCGCCGATCCCACCGATTGACCCGACCTCGTCTTCGCCCTCTTTTCCGCTAAAGTAGAAACAACTGCATCTTTGCCCAATGCGATGAGATTGGGGCGCTTGTTCGCGCGTTCGGGGAACGAGGGAAACGCGTCAGGCTTAAGATAGTAGTAGAAAACATCTGCCAAATCACAAAGAATTTTCGAGCCTTGCGTCTCAAAAATCTCTCGCTTATGGATGTCTTGAAGCCGAATCAAGACACAAGTGAAGTGAGGGAGCTCGTCCCATTGTTGTAGGTGCTGCACCAGCTGTGTGCGGCGTTCAACTTCCTCCAAGGCCTTCTCCGCCGTCTCTACTACCCTGACAGCACCCTTAAACACGGAGTCTCGCCCGTGGCTCTCCTCCTTCTGCTTGAAATAATCCTTATCGATCTTGTAGTATCTGACTTTTCCTTCCTCCTTGTCCTTCGTAATCACCTTCAGCTGCGTGCCCAGGTAGGCAAAGGACTGCAAGGCACCCACACCGAACTTGGACAAGTTCCCTGCCAAGTGCGCCATCCGCGCAGTCGCCTCCCCCTTGCCCTTGGGCTCCAAGCCGCGCGTCTCCCGTCCGAGCGCTGCCGTGAAGTAGGCCTCGAGCTGCTTGGTCGTCATCCCACCTGCATTGTCCCAGATGGCCAGGTAGATGGGCTCGGCATCATACAAGCCTTTAGCCGGCACGTGAATCTGCACCTCGACCTTGCGCTCGTACTCAGGAGGCAGAATTTTGAAGGCCGTGATGGAGTTGTCAATATGCTCGAAGATGGCGGCCGAGACGGAATCAAAATGCGTCGCCCCTTCTTTGACGAGAACCTCGTAGTGAGGGGTGTAGTCAATCATCTGCTGTTCGGGCTCCCCAACCCCATTGCTGTTGCCGCTGCAGTTCTCGTCACCCACAGGGCGATTGTCACGCATACTTTTTGAGGCCACGCCAGAGGCCGCCGTCTTGCGTTTCTTGCCCCCGACTGACGACATGACGTTGCTGGACGGCCAGGGGGGGGCTTGTGTTGGTGGGCGATTGCTCTGGTTGCTCGCTCCCCGCCTTCTCAAATTATGTCCTGTGGGGGGAAACTGGGGTTAGGGGTCCATTCAGCGCATTCCCTTGTAAGGCAGGTCACCCATCGTGCACGAAGTGCGGGGGCGAGTGCGGGGGCGCGTGCATGCTGCATGCGAGAAATGCATCGTGGGTTTTGATAGGTAAGTCATTTCAAACCGGGGCGGGCAGGGCACCACGCTCGCTCGCCGTTTCCTCGCCGACGAAAAAAGGCGATGCCGAGCGGCATTGCAGAGCTGAGGATGAGCGCGTACACCTAGTGCACATATGTGAACAAAGGTGCACAAGTCTGAACGATATGGTGATAAAGAAAAGTGTGATGGGAATTCAAATGATGGACGAAGAAAGACTTTACTTTGGGAGCTGGGGTTGGCCGGCCTGCTTCTTCGCGCCACCATCACCGACCATCACCACTGCTGAGCCCATGGGAGTGACCGAGGGCGAAGACGGGCTCAGTTAAAATAAATCTAAAGAATTCTTATGGTTTTCAGTCCAAAGTCAAGCCAAAATTCTGAGAGGTTGGGGGATGGGTCTTCCGAGGACGGATAATTTATGTGAAAATGGTTGTATCAAGTCCCCTCGATGTTCATTCGTGGTCGCAGGCCCGCCGATCGCTCTTGAGTGCCCAGCTTTTGATCACGATCCCTTTTTATACACGTTTGACGATTTCCAACAATCCTTGGTCAGTCGTGAGTCGTCTTGTCATGCGATTGTGCATGACTATCAGTCGTCACAGTCGTCGAAGATCGAGATGATCGAGATGATGCAAGTCCTAAAGGACGTGAGGTTGCATGCGATAGTTCTATAGGAATGTAGGAACGGCAGAACTAATGGTCGTTCACTCTTGCGGTGCGGTTTTCCTCTACTAGGACTGCCGGCTTTCGCGTCTTTCTGAATGTTTGTTTTAAGTTACCAACGATGATGCACGACTACGACGACTTTCACGACTATTTCCGGATAAAATGTCTCTAACAGTGCCTGTGGGATACCAGACTTATTATGGGTGAATAATAGAAGAAAAGACTCGTATAGCTTTACGACTGAACTTCGGTCTGGGAGAGAGCAAAGTCAAATTCACAAAGGAAAGAAGGAAATAATTAAAATTTAATTACACACAGGGGTTCAAGAACGGCAAACCAGCAAAAATATTAATTGACTACTTTCTTTCCCTGTCACATCTCTATCCCTTCCTCCTTCTTTCTTTCCTCCCTGTCCCTCCCTCTTTCAACTCGCCATTTATGCTTACGCATCACCATCATCGTCATCATCATCATCATAATCCGTCAATCTCATCGTCATCAGGACCATCGTTAGCTCCATACCTCGTTGTTTCCGTCGCCTGTTTATCATTCTCCTCGGCCTCGGCGTCGTAATCCTCCTTCTCCCCCTCCGCCACCGACTCATCCAAATGAAAGAACTTCTGAAATCCTCCTTGTTCCGCAGTCGTCGTGGCATGGCTTCTTCCGCCTCCGTAGCAGTCAGCTCCCGGATGTCAATTCTCTCCATATTCATGTTCAGAAGCATGGCAATCTCCACAGACGCCTGATCAAGCTAGGTGCGATGCCCAGTCAATACGTTGCTCGCAATGCTGAAGTCTCGCTCGAGCGACGCGACACAACAAGGCATGAAAAGGAGAGCTTGAAAGATCTGAGCAGGGTCAGGGAACTTGCTGCTCCCTGTCATGCGCCACCGGCTGGAGTTATTTTCCACTGCAATTTGTTTTTTTCGCTGTGTCCACTTGGTCGCCCTTCCCCCCGCACCAATCGAAATACTCATCCAGTTTCGCCCTGGCCCATAGGATTGACCTATCGATGAAGTACCCAGGTCATCCTGCCGATAAAGGACCAAGGCAACAACTAGTGACCTCGCTGCAATTATGTCTGACGATGAGGATGACTGTCAAGCTGTCGGGTCTGGCCCTATAACCCACGTCCCACATTTGCTGCCGTTTCTCCTTCCCTCCCTCCTCAGCAACCACGTTCCCCAACCCTTCCAGCACCCGAAACGTCATTTCTTCCTCCTCCGTGCCTAGCAGCCCGCCTCCCTCCCCCTTGAACCCGCCTTCGGGCAAAGACAACGAATGCTCCACCCCCAGCAGCAGCAATGTGGATTCCACCAACCCCCTACCCACCCTCATCGCTCCCTCTTTCCCTCTCCCCCCCCCTTCTTTCATCTCGCCCTTCGAAAGCATCAGCTCTGCCGCCCGCACCTCCGGGGAGAGAGAGGAAGGTGGAGAAGGAGGGGGGAGGGAGAGGATGTTGGCTTGCGCCACGCGTCGAGCAGCGTTCTCCATCACTCCCTGCACATGCCTCGACGGAACAGGGTCCCTCAGTCCTGGCACCAAATCTAGCTCCATCTTCACCCCCTCCCTCCTTCCCTCTCTGGGCCTCCTCTTCGCGATCCCAAAACCCAGTCACACGTTCCTTCACCACGTGCCGAAACCAGCCGAGGAAGGAGTAGTGAGGGAGGAGCAGGTAAGCATCGAAAGGAAACGGGTCTCAAAAGAAGACCGGGGAAATCCGTCAAGTCGACCAGGAAGCCTAGGGATTCTTTGAGTGCTGCCTCCACTTCTTGTTCTTTCTCCTCCCCGTCCTCCTTCTTCTTGTCGATGTCGTCGTCTTCATGGTACATCACTATTTATTGTTTCCGGTCTTTTTCGTCAACTGCTGCTGCTGCTGTTACGCTGCTGCTGCGGCTGCTGCTGTTGCTGCTGCTATTACGCTGCTGCTGGTAATGGGGATTATGCAGCAGGGGAGGTCGAGGTAGAGGTGGAGGACAGGAAGGAGGAAGACTGTGCATCCCCACGGGAATGCCGCCCTATTCGGCCCGACCCTAAAACAGGAATCGAAGGCAAGAAAGAGGCAAAACAGGCATCCATATATCCCAACCACCACCTCGATCAATGCCCTTTCTAGCTGGAATGACAAATGTCTGATTTTTTCAACGCCATTTGTTTTATTCCGTCGTGAAACGTCTCCGTAATCTGATCTACCTTTTATGTTGGCATTGGCGAGCAGTGACAAAAGTCCCACCACCAGGCAGAGGAGAGCCACGAAAATGCTGTAGGGCAGTAGCCATCTGTAGATCGGGGAGAGAGGGAGGAAGCTGCTCTTGAGGGGAGGACAAGGAGGGAAAATGAGGATGAGGTTGCGGAATTGTATTTATGTCGGAGGTGAAGTTTGGTGGCTGCCTCAAGCAGGGAGGCGAGGCTAGTGCTGGAGGGTGTTACAAGCGATGCCGGTAAGAGAATGGGTGGGGGGCAAGAGTGTGGTGGAGAGGTGGTCAAGGGGGGGGACGAAAAAGGAGGAAAAGGAGGAGGAGAAGGAGAAAGACGACCGGGAGGCAAGGAAAGGAAGAGGTACAGGAGCAGCCTGCGCGTGAGAAGGGATAGACGGCGCCATGATGGCAGCAGAATGCTACTTATCAGAAAGCTGGCGACGAGCTCTCATCATCGTCCTGTAATCTTTCATACATCTGGGAAGCTCTTCATCTGCCTTGTGTATTTGGCTTGCTCAGCCTTTCCCTTTCCCTTTCCTAATGGTGTCCTGTAGTCTGCAAGGGGCTCAGGTTCATGTTTGGCGTGATAGAGTTGAAGGTGTTCAAGGAGAGCTGTCTCCTGACGATACGGGAGTGACGCGCTTGTGCTTGAGAGGAATACCTTGAGCGCGACAGCCCATCGAGTAGGTCATAACAAAGCAAGTGAAGAAAAAGTTAGGGCTGCAGAGTGCTGCATGTGCGGCAAATAGATGAGTTTGAGAGGGGTTTTATGAAAACCCTGGGTGCTTTGGTTTTTTGTTGTTGTAAGATGTCGTCCCAACAAAAAGCGTTTAGCCACCGAACCCGTAGAGGGTGCGGCCTTGTCGCTTGAGCGCGTACACGACGTCGAGGGCCGTGACGGTCTTGCGGCGGGCGTGCTCGGTGTAGGTAACGGAGTCACGGATGACGTTCTCGAGGAAGACCTTGAGCACACCGCGGGTCTCCTCGTAGATCAGGCCCGAGATACGCTTGACACCGCCTCGACGAGCCAAACGGCGGATGGCGGGCTTGGTAATGCCCTGGATGTTGTCGCGCAACACCTTGCGGTGGCGCTTAGCGCCGCCCTTGCCGAGGCCCTTGCCGCCCTTGCCGCGTCCAGACATGATTGATTGAGGTGGGGAGTTTAAACTGTGGTGTTAAGTGGAAGGAGGAGAGGGGTGGTGAATTGAGTGCAGAGTATTTCTTCAGAGTCGTTTATGGTTGGTTTGAGTTGTGGTCTAATTCCTCTTGATAGCGCTCGAGGTGAAGAGGTCTACGGACGAACGACTTCATGAGTCACAAGCAGGCGTTTTGGGGCCAAGCTATCGTGCAAGAGAAGGAAAGGAGGGGACGTGACCCTTGTGGAGTACCAGACATTATGCCACAAGGCAGTGTGGGAGGCAGGAAACACTGGCATTCGAAGACACAGAGAGAGAAGGTGGGGAGCTTGGGCTGAGAAGGAGAAATAATTAACAAATGGAAATGTAAATAAAAGGAGGAATCGACAAAAATAGCATTCGGTCCAGCTCGGTCTCAACGTATTTTGCTGGTTTTGCGGTCCTATACATCATATATGACGCCATGCTCGCTCAAGAGCGGGAGAGCAATTTTGAGTTTCGACTTTCGTGTGTTCTGTTCGTCCTCGCTTCTCCTCAATCTGCTTTTGATGTCGTTACTTGAAGCTTTCCCTATAAGTCGTCTGTGTCCCGTGGTGTTATATTTTGCCTTGCCCCACGGTCTCCCCATCCTTGCGACCAGTATAACAATAACGATGGGGACACAACTCGACCCTGCTTTTCTGAGGGCTAGCACACTACAACTTAAAAAGGGCCGCCCATGCCGACCCTCCTTATACTCCTCAAGCCCCGGCATCACGTCCACCACGGCGCTCTAAGCCTTGCCCTTTACCCCTATGTCTGAACTATCTTGTCGTGGGGTAAACAGGCGAATGGTCAAGCAATCCAACCGGAGCAGCACGCTGCAACCCTATTGCACCATTTTGACTCCTACCCCTCTCCCTTCAATCCACAGCACCACTCCATTCAAAATGGCTCGCACCAAGCAAACCGCCCGCAAGTCCACCGGTGGAAAGGCCCCCCGAAAGCAGCTCGCCACCAAGGCCGCCCGCAAGTCCGCACCCGCTACCGGCGGTGTGAAGAAGCCCCACCGTTACCGCCCCGGGACGGTCGCCCTGCGTGAGATCCGCCGCTACCAGAAGAGCACTGAGCTCCTCATCCGCAAGTTGCCCTTCCAGCGCCTGGTCCGTGAGATCGCCCAGGACTTCAAGACCGACCTGCGTTTCCAGGGCTCCGCCGTACTCGCTTTGCAGGAGGCCACTGAGGCTTACCTCGTGGGTCTCTTCGAGGACACCAACCTTGCTGCAATCCACGCAAAGCGTGTGACCATCATGCCCAAGGACGTGCAGCTCGCCCGCCGCATCCGCGGGGAGCGATCGTAAGCATTTCGCTTGCACCGCGGTGAGCCCGGATTGTGTACATTCCAGCCCCAAGTACAGATTAAAATCAGAAAAAAAGAATACACGCGTCAATCCTCAACACTCCAACCAGGGATCTCTAGATCCCTCCCAAATTGAACACACACATCACCTATATACGCTCTCGCTTGTGTTTCCCCTTTTTGACCTTGAACACTTCTTTCACATTGTCTTATTACTACCAGAGCGCGTGTATGTCAAGAGTGCCTGGTGATTCGGCCAGGCATTTATTTGGGATCTCAACCCAACGTCAACGAGAAACGCGATCGCATACCAAAGGGCCGAGACGATGCACCATTTACGAAAGTTGATACATTTGTATATGGTATTTCTTTCGTGCCAGATAATCTTAGTCCTACCTAACTTTGTCTACCGACGCAAGCTTGACATAATTTCTCCAGCGTCCGTGAAGGTGCTGAACAACCCCCTTCCGTTCAGCCCCGCGTGTGGTTCTTCCCTTGTCTCTTCCTTCCACCCCTCCTACCCATCCCTCCCCACCCATCTCGTCTTTGAAAAGGACATCTTCCGGTTCGCGCCGGCTTGAGCTAGGCTTGCGAAGAAGGGGGGAGGGGGAGGGGGGTAGAGGACGAGAGGAAGACAAGAGGGCCATGCGCCATGGCCATGCATGGCACGAGGACGAGAGGGTGAGGTATCGACAGGGTTAAAGTCAATCTCTTTCCCGCCTTCAGTGACTAAACCACAGCAGCCTGCCTCCTTTGCCGCCCTGCTGATGGCGTTGGCGATGCCCCTTCTACTCTTTCCTCCCTCCCTTCCTCCCCCATTCCCTTGGCCTCGTCCCTCCCTCCTCCTCCTTCACCACCTCCTCCTGCTTCATCTTCTTCATTTCCTCCTCCTCCTCCTCCTCCACCATCACCACCACCGGTCGCTATCCCCACCACCAGCACCTCCTCCTGTTCCTCCACTCCAAGCTCTTCCCCCCCCCCCCCCCCACCCACCAACCCCCCCCCCCTCCCCCCCCCCCCCCCCCCCCCCTCCCCCCTCCCCCTCCCCCCCCCCCCCCCCCCCCCCCCTCTCCCCCCCGCCACCCCCTCCTCCCCCCCCACCCCCCCACCCCCCTCCCCCCCCCCCCCCCCCC
>Ga0160420_100157_pt1 | contig 39313 bp, 43 predicted proteins | sample CelAP2metagpilot_FD_108197 | JGI IMG/M metagenome (GOLD analysis project Ga0160420, IMG submission 108197) | Phycosphere-associated microbial communities from algal ponds in Kailua-Kona, Hawaii, USA - Cellana AP2-5-5 metagenome pilot | ecosystem: Engineered > Artificial ecosystem > Aquaculture >...
CACCCACACACACACACACACACACACACACACACACACACACACACACACACACACACACACACACACACACACACACACACACAAAATCATACCCACAATACACCTTTCATATTAAACACTGCCAGATGTTTAAGAAGATGCGTTCCTTGTTGACGGGGGCGCTTATCTCCATCACAGCCTGTTGGTGGGATGGCATAATAGCCTTTACCATCGCCTCCCCTCCCCTATCCTACACTGTCCGCCCCAGTCCAACGACCACCACGACTTCGACATCGCATTCGTGGGGCTGGCTACGTCCTGTTCGGGGGGGGATGTCCCCCCTTTCCTCATCCTCGCCGCTAGCCCCTCCGGGGCTGAACAAGATCACGGCCTTGGAGACTACACCGGTGGAAGGAATGAAGCCAGGCACGTCCGGTCTGCGGAAAAAGGTCAAGGTGGTGCGCGACGGCTTGTACCTGCACAATTTTGTCCAAGCGCTTTTCGATACTTTGCCACCACACGAGAAGAAGGGTGCTACCATGGTGGTCTCGGGGGACGGACGGTACTATAACCGCGAGGCCATCCAGATCATCATCGAGATCGCCGCAGCCAACGGCGTGGGCCGTTTATGGATCGGTAAAGGCGGCATCATGTCCACCCCTGCCGTTTCCGCTGTCATTCGTGAAAGAGAAGGTGGGGTGGCGGTTGGAGGGATCATCCTGACGGCTAGTCATAATCCGGGGGGGCCGGAGGAGGATTTTGGGATTAAGTACAATATGGGAAATGGCGAACCGGCATTGGAGGCTTTCACGGATGCTGTTTATGCGGCGACACTGAACATTGAGGAGGTTCAAGTGCTTACAAATTGCCCAAAGGTAAACTTGGACAAGCTGGGTGTGACAAGGGTGGGGGATATGGTGGTGGAGGTGATCGATCCCGTGCAAGATTACTTGGCCGTCCTAAAAGAGGCCTTTGATTTTGACCTACTTAAGGCCTTCATTGCTCGGCCCGGAGGATTCAAACTCGTCTTTGACGCCATGCACGGTGTGGCAGCCCCTTACGCTCAAGTCGTCCTGGGGCAAGAACTTGGATGCCCTCCCTCTTCCTTCCTCCATCCCGATTCCAAGGAAGACTTTGGCGGTCTCCATCCGGACCCCAATTTAGCCTATGCTTCTGATCTGGTTAAAACGATGGGCTTGTTACCCTCTGGTGCACCTGTCCCTCCCTCGGCAGACAGTGAGGATGTACCCGACCTGGGGGCAGCTGCAGATGGTGATGCGGATCGGAACATGATATTGGGTAAGAGGTTTTTTGTGACCCCGTCGGACTCCCTGGCCCTGATCGCCGCAAACGCGGAGGCGATCCCTTTTTTTAGGGACCAGGGGGGTTTGAAAACGGTGGCGAGATCCATGCCCACGAGTCAGGCGGTGGATAGGGTGGCGAAGGCGAAGGGTTTGAACTGCGTGGAGACACCCACGGGCTGGAAGTATTTTGGGAATTTGATGGACGCCTTGGCCCTGGGGGGAAAGGAGGAATACAACCCTATTCTATGCGGGGAGGAGAGTTTTGGGACAGGCAGTAACCACGTGCGGGAGAAGGATGGCTTGTGGGCGGTGCTGGCGTGGTTGTCGGTCTTGGCCCATCATAACCCCGAGGGAGACGCGCCGCTGAAGCCGGTCAGTGCCATTGTGCAGGAGCACTGGGCGGCGTATGGAAGGTTGGTCATGGAGGGAGAGAGGGGAAGGGGCTGGGGGAGGTTACTTGTGTTGCATGGACGGTGGAGTGTGGGGGGCTGCGTGTAATTGTTGCATGTTTGATGCACTCTCTCTTCATGCTCCTCTCCCTCGACCTTTTGCTCTTTCGGCTTTTGACTCACCCTTTCTACCCTCTTGCCCTCCTTTCCTCCCTCACTCCCTTTTAGGAACTACTACTGCCGGTACGACTACGAGACTGTGGACGCCGACGCCGCCAATGCCATGATGGCCCATTTGCGGGCCCCGGATTTCATGCCCGGGATGACTATAAATGGTTTTACCTTGACAGAGGTGGACGATTTTGCGTACACAGACCCAGTGGATGGGAGCCAGGCGACGAAGCAGGGGGTGAGGTTGATATTTGGGGATGGGACCAGGGCTGTGTTCCGTTTGTCAGGCACGGGGTCAACGGGAGCGACAGTGAGGATGTACTTGGAGAAGTACGAACCGGACGTAACCAAACAGGGCTTACCGAGCTCGGAGGTATTGAAACCATTGGCAGATTTGGCTATCAAATTGGCACGATTGGAAGAGTTTACGGGCCGGACGGCACCAACAGTGATCACGTAAAAAGTCGAAAGGGGTGGGGGGATAAGTAGAAGTGTTGTGGTGTTGAAATCAAGTGAAAGAATGAAAAGGTCTGTTGCATACGAAAGGTCATTGAGCTTATCTGGCCTCGAGCGGTGGGGTCTACAGTCGAATCTCGGTGAAATGTGACCCGGAACGCACGAGAGGGGAAGGAGGGCCGTCGGCGCTCGTTCCCTCGTACCCATCAGTAGTGACGCCATTGCCAAAATTCCAATAAATTACCCACTTCTTTTCGCACGACAGAATTCTAATGACAAGTTTTTCCCTACATATTTTCGAGGATTGCATGCTCTATGCTGTCGCATATACCAGACGCATATCAGCGCCTGGAGGAAGGGTGAAGCGAACGCGCTGAAAATGTGCAACAAACAATGTGAGGTGTATGAACTATGGCAAAGAGTTCAAAGCTTTTACGGTCAAGCTACTGTACGAAACGAGGCCCGGTCAACTGGCTAACTGATATCTATCTCGTCTCAACATACTGGTAGATAAGCACAAGGCTATTGCTCAGGCGAAGATGAATATAGAAGAAGCCCCTTCAATAAATAAATAAATAAAAAAAAAAAAAGCCCCTTCAATAAATGATGACCGTCTTGACCCCATGCCGGCTCTTATCGAAAAAGCGAAAAAGTCGGCCTTAACACACGTACGGGTCATTCTGTCAATCCCACCCTCCTGAGGCCCTCACACATAGCGACCAGAACTTGATTTTTATCTCCGCGTACTATAGATCAAGCATTTCGCAGATGTGACGCCCAAGAATGGAATAAATCTACGGCTCCCACATCAACAAACATAATTCCCAACCTCAAGTCTCTCTGCCCGTCGCACTTAATCCATTGCCAAAAAACCGCGCTGGAAACTCGAGTGCCGCCGCATCCGTAAACTCTTCTAATTCCTATCATTCATGTCTCTGATTGTATCTGCAAGGTTTGGACTTCGCTTGATGCCTTTGCTTGACGGTTGGGACATGCCACATAGCTCGCAGCGAGCCGTCGGCTGTCCGCAATCTCCGCGCCCACAGAAAACAGAACACGCTAAAATGCAGAGAGAACGCGCAATTGATCACTACGATTTTCATTTGCCGCCTCCTTGAACGAAGCCATTCACGCCAAGTCGCATGCATCGCCACTTTCTCCACAGGAATCTTGTCAACGACAACCCAACCCGCGTCCAGCGCCACCCTTCACCATGTCAAGCTATTCCCGCAACACGTCGTGTTCTGTTGTGTCCCAAGGAGGGGGCACTCGTGGACTGGCCCATGGCACCGATCGAGGTGGAAATGCGCCCCTCGTCCCGGCGGCCTCTGTCAGCCTTCCGACCGCAACCACGCACTGCCCCCTTCTAATCCGTCCTGCGCATTCAGGCCGCAAGTCTTTTTCGGAGGTAAGCTCTGTTTGAGACAAGTTAATGGGGAGGTGGGCCCTCTATCAGGCGGGGAATCGGTAGCTCGTCTCAAACAGAACGCAACGACGTGTATATTCTCGGAGGCTTTCCCAGCAATCGCATATGCCTCTATCCTACTCACATGCATGTGTAGAGCTGCAGTCTTACTGCAAGTAGCCGCTCCTGTCTATTCCTCCTCCCTCTAGCACAGTTGTCCTTGTGCGGCGCAAGATTCAACGCCGCGGTCTTAAAAGCCACCCGCCGCCTCTCGTTCGGAATGCGGTCAACCGTGGGGGACTCATTATGTTTCACTTTCTCCTCCTTATTCACTCTTCTCACGAATGACCCGGTGGATCTGTACGGGCGCTCTTGTCCGTGAAGAGCCCTCGCATGTTGGCGGGCAATACGTGCCGCATCAATACGGGCCGCATGGTACATGCTCACACCCTCTTTCCTTCTCCCTTCCGATCCAGGCCCTCTACCGCGCCCTTCTCCGCCTGGCCCCAAAGTGCAAAACCCACATCCAAGCCGTCTTTCGCTTCTTCAAGGTTCGCACAAAGCTCTCGCACCAACAAGTGCAGCAAATCCTTATTTCTGCCTTGGGTCTCGAGCTGGTACGTGAAGCATGGGCAGAAGCCCGGAAAGAGATTGATGGACATGCGGAGATCATGATGGCCGAAACGCCTCATCCCATGGATAGTAGCAATAGTAGCAGTCGCAGTAGCAGTTGCAGTGGCAGCAGTGGAACCGCATCCTCTTCTCCCTCCATTTGTTTTCCCTCTTCTTCTATTTCGTCCTCGCCCCGTACTCAGTCCGCGCATGCGATAACAATGGCTCAGCAGCAAGAACATCCGTGCGAGCAACAACGGCAGCATCAGCAACTGCAGCCGAACGCGACGGCCACTCACACCCGGCCCCGCCCTTTGAGAAGGGAGGAGGAAGAAGAGCCGGTGCGGCGTGTGCAATTAAATCCGGTGGTGTCCCGGGAGATGGAGCCTCAAGCGATGCGTTTCCAGCAAAATACTGTGTCCTGGCATGCCAACGAGTCCCTATCTTTCTCTAACACGGCCAGTGCCTCTGCTTCCGCTGCTGAGGAAGAGACGGGTATCTCCCTCGTCTTAGTCTCCTTGTCCTGCCCTCCGTCCTCTCCCTCCTTGCACGGGGAGGACCAGTCCCCTCCCCAGGAAAGTACTACAAGCACCATTACTGCTGCCACGCGTGCAGCAGCTGCAGCGATCTCGCCTGCTTCCTCCTCCATGGCCCCTCGCTCTACCCCTCATGCCTCCTCCGTCGGCATCTCCGTCGACCTGGAGGATGAGGACCTACTTCTCCAAGACGCGCCAAACGCCTTCGTGTGTCCCATTTCCTTGCAGCTGATGACCCGTGCCGTCGTGGCGGGGGATGGATATTCCTACCAGAGGGAGGCGCTGGACACCTGGATTCTCCGAAATAGGCGGGAGCGGAAGCCGCTGCGCTCGCCCATGACAAATGCGCCGATGGCCCCTTTCTATATCCCATCATTTACCCTCCGGAGCATGGTGAGCGATTATGTTAATACTGCGAGAGCCAGTCATAGGCGGGAGAAGGGGGGGGCGCATGTGGTGGAAGACTGAGAGGAGGAGGAGGAAGAGGAAGAGAGGATAGATGCTGGATTGTAAGTTAGAAGAGGATTTCTTGTTGATGGAGTGGAGAGCAAATGTCAAAATAAGGGAGTGACGCCGGAAGGCGAGCGACATGAGATTGTGTATTTAATGGAGGAGAATAAATGGAAGCAGAAGAAGAATAGAAGAGGTCCGCACGCTTTGATTTGTAATGTAAATAGTGTGCCTGAGGAGGGCGGGACAGAGGTGCTTAACATCTCAAACAAAGCGACACAATGAAATCTTTTTAGCTCTTTACGGACAATGGAAACACATAGATAAGGTATTAAGGCGTTGGAACGGATTACATATTTTTTTACAGCCGTAGCACCCCAAAGAAACCCAGGAAATTGTCGATGATGCAAGAGAGAAAAAAAGAAAATATCAGTGCCGCTACATATACCGAAACAGTTTTATGTTTATGCTACGACAACTTCTTAAATTGATGTATTCGAGTTGCAAACGTGAAGAGCACCAAAGAGAATAGATGTAATCGATTCTCCTCCTCCCCCCCCCCCAACTTAGATATTTTGATAGACGCCGGGACTATGCTGGACTTGACAAGAATGCAATCAAGGATGAAGGTGGAAAGAACACAGCCCGAAAAATATTCATACAATTAGAAAGAAAAAAGTGTGGGGTTTTCCCTAGGAATGGTAAATGGAAATCACTGGGCCCATATATGGTCAATATTACTATACCACAGCGATCGTGCCATCGCCAACTTCTGCTATCTGGTTGCGTTACAGCAAGTGAATGTTGACAGGCACTCTAGCTAGTTTTCTTTTTTGTTTGTTGCGGATCGGGTACCGGCTCAATCATTGCCAAGTGCCCCTGGCCGAAAGCGGGTCGTAGAAACGCTCTCGACAAAGTCGTGCGTAGAATGCACCCATCATCCAAACCCCAGACTAAATACTCACCCGCACCAGCACCAGCACCCACGCCACAGGACACTGATACACATGATAAGACCCTAGCGAGCGGCCAGTCCCGATGCCTATCAATGGTCTTTTCTCCCGCGGCGGCGGCGACGGCCGCAGCGACGGTGCTGCCAATAACTATCATCGTGCGCGTGCTAATAATAATTATCACCGTGCGCCTGCCTCCGTCCCTGTCCTTCCGCCCCCAGCCGTCACCATTCCCCTGCCCATCATTTATCCCGAAGAGCACGAAGATGCAGAGGAGGACCTGGACGAGCGAGTAAGCTCACCTTGTACCCCGCCTGTGTTGGTGATGGAGCAGCGGCAGCAGGAGCCCGACACTCCCAACCCGACCCTTAATTTAATCATGAGCAAGGCGGAGCTCAATGCCCTCTTCCTCGTCGTCCCCGATGACACTGCCACTGCACAAAATATATACCTCCAAAAACTGTCGAAGCCGCCACGCGAGGCGCACGACCGGGACTCGGGCGAGCTGCGCACGGTTTTAGAGGGGCTAGGTGCGCTCACCAAGGCCCTCCTTTCTTTGTCCACCTCCCCCTCCTTCTCCACCACCGTAAGCACCACTCCCGACAGTAGCAGCGACAGCAGCACTAAAATAATGGTAGCAGTGGATGTATCCGTGCTTCTGGAAAGCATGCGGGCTCTCCTGGCTTTGTCCTGGACTTGCTACCGCAGATCCAACAATAGCATTGCCAACAACAGCAACAGCAGCAGTGGCAATGACGGGGCCAGGCTCCGAGCGCTGGCTCTGCGGGCGACGCGGTACATTCTTTTAACGGCAGCAAGGGGGCCAGCAGCGGCTTTGCATAGGTTGGAATGCTTTGATCGGCTCCGATTAGATGTCTTGGTCATGCGTTCGTTGGAGCGAGGAGGAGGGGGACGAGGAAGGGAGAGAAGGAGGGAAGGAGGGAAAAGAAGCCCTGCTACACGGTTTCACTATCAGTACCATCATCACGATGAGGATGTCAACCACGAAGAGAGTGGCGAAAAGCTCACTGCGTTCGAGAGGCTCGAAGCCCTAAAAGTGACACATGCGATCTTTGCCCTCCACCACCAAGGAAGGTATCCCCGTGTCTCCTCCTCCGATCACAGCCCAGCCGTATCTGCTGTCTACACGCTACTCATGTCTCTGGTCGCTGTCTGTGGGCACAAGGAAAGCGCTACCGTACGCAAGCAGCAGCAGCATCTGGAGGAGGAGGAGGAGGAGGAGGAAGAGGAGGAAGATTTCTTCCGCCGTCTTGCTCTAGAAACCCTGCGAAACATCGCCCTCACCCACACCGAGCTCGTTGTCATTTGTGACGGTATCCGACCCCTCATCGAAGCTGTCCTCGCTCCCTCCCTCGCTTCCTCCCTTGCCGAGCCCATCCTCCTCACCCTCCTCCACCTCATCGACAACCCTTCCAGTCGCCGCTTCCTCCATTCCTTCCTCGACCTCCAACTCCTCCTCTCCCCCTTCACCAACCTGGACAATTTCCCCTCCTCCTCCTCTTCCTCCCTCCCTCCCGTCCTCCCTCCCATCCTCCGTTGCAGCCAGCGGGCCCTGCGACTCCTGTTGCGGACATGGGCAGGCATGTGTGTATTGGCTTCAGAGAGGGGGAAGGGTATAGGGGCGTTGATTGAAGGAGTGCTGGGCGATGGATCTGTGGACCCCCTGTTGAGATACGCGTTGTTTGAAGTCCTGGAAGATGTGCTGTTGCCTTTGTTAAGGGGAGTAAGGAAGGGAGGGAAGGGGGGGGGGGGAGGAGGAGGAGAAAGAGGAGGGGGAGGAGTTGAGGGAGTGATGGAGGATACCGGAAGAGAGAGGAAGGGCGGGTGGACGGGCCGATCACTTTCGGAAATGAAGTCAAAAGGGGGTGACAGAGGCATGGACAGTGAGAGTGACAAAAGGGTGATCCATGGCCAGCAGGGGCACAGGCGTGGGAACGGCTTCGCTCCTCCTCCTCCTCATCGACTACCATCTCCTGCTCCCCCCTCCTTCATTCCCTCTTGCAGTCCCCCGCTCAACTTGCTGGACCCCTACCTCTCCGTCCTCCTCTCCCTCCTCCTCCAATGCAACATCCTCGAGGCGCTTACCAGCCTCTGTGTAAGCGGTCCTACCGAAGATCTTTCTCAAGGAAGAGCGACTGCCCTTCTCGTAGAGATTATGCGTGTCCTCTCCCTTGTCCTCCCTGGGCACCTCGCCCTCGCTCATCAAGCTATGCCTTCTTTGGTGAAGATGTGCGACGCCGCTACAGCTGCTCCTGACGTGGCATTCGCAGGGGAAGCTGGAGCATCAGGAAAAGACATGGGCGAAGGGGGAGGAGAGAAAAGGGGAAGAATACGAGGGGTACGGAATTTCTCGACGCTCTCCAGTATCGATGCCCGTCTTCTCTCCATGCGTGCTTCCGAATTACTGAGGCGCTTGTGTTCCTCCTCCTCTATGTCCCCTACCTCCTCCTCCTTTCCTTCCTCCATTTGTCCGTCTTCCCTTCCTTCCTCCTTCGTGCCAAGGGCATGTACTTCTTCCCACGGAGTCTCCACCGCCTCCTCTCTTTCTCCTCTCCCCCACGTAGTCGACGGCGGCAAGGGCAGTAGCAGATATATCTCCTCTCAGCAGCAGCAGCAGCAGCAGCAGCAGCAGCAGCAAGCGTATTGTGTCCTAGGCACTGTGCGAGAGGAAATGTGGGGAGTACGGGCTCGGCTTCGTCGGCAGCACCAGCACCAGCACCAGCAGCAGCAGTTCTCGTCCTCCTTTCCTCTTACCTCCCACCACCAAGGCCGCCGCCGTCAGTGGGGCGAGGAGGATGACGAGGAGGCAACCGCGGAAGACTCCATCCTCCTCATCTTTCCCTTCCTCGATTCCCCCCCCGACCAGTCAATGTACGAGATTTGTCTCACCCGAAGCCGTGTCCTTGACACGCAGAACGCGCAACTCTGGGAATGGGAGCCCATCCACCTCCTCCTCCACGACATCCTCCCCCATCGACCCTTCCTCCTTCACGCCCTCCAGCACCACCCACTCTACTTCCGTCGCCTGGGGGACAGTTTTCGTCTCCTCCCCGGAGCAGGAGGGGCAGCAGGGGAAGAAAGTGAAGGGCGCTTCTTGCCGGACCAACCGTGGGACCTGCCCTCCCTCCCTCGGTACCTCTCTCTCCTCTCAGGCGTCTATCGCTGCTTGTTACGCTATCCGGAAGGGAGGATCTTCCTTCAGACTGAAGCAAGGCTCCTCAAGCCACTTCACGAGCTCATCTTGCTCCTACAGCTCACCCTCCAACGGCAGTTCCTCTCCCCCTCCTCTTCCTCCCTCCCCCCCCATGCCCGCCCTATCCATTCTCCGGACCCCCTCCCCCCACCATCCGCACCCTCCATCCCTCCTTCACCCTCCTCCTCGCGCCGACCCCTTCTATACCTCCAATCCCCTTCTCCTCTGCCTCCGCCTCCTCCTCTTCTCTCCTACCCATCATCTTCCATCCACCCCCCCACCCTCTCCCTGCTCGATCCCGTCTCCTGCCTCCGGACCTTTACCCGGGAATACCTGTCCCTCCTTCCATCCCTCCCTCCATCCCTCCTTCCATCCCTCTTTCCCCTTCTTCGCCAGCTCGGTCAACGTCCTGACTTGGCCTACATTTCCCGTGTCCTCATCCTTCAGTTTCCCCCTTCTGCCTTTCTGAAGAGCTGCGGCACCACGACCAGAAAGCAGCAGCAGCAGCAGCAGAAAAGTTTCAGGGGCGTAGGAAGGGAATGGCTGGAGAGATGGATCGGAAAGGAGGGAGGGAGGGAGGGAGGGAGGGAGGGGGAGGCGTTTCAGTCCTTGCGATTGATGGCTGTGAATATCCTGAGGGTATTGCTTCTTGACCCTCCGACGAGAAATGAAGGGGAAGAGGGAGGGAAAGTACAGGGAGAGGATGGGGTCGAAGAGGAGGACGAGAAAGGAGGGGAAGACGAGTTTGAGGAATGGGCGATAGGACTGTTGGTCGGGCTAGCACATGCCTTCCCCGAGAATGACGCTGCTTGTGCGGCAGCTATCTTAGTCTTGGAGGAAATGATTATACGACGACCTTCCTTCTACCTCCCTCTCATTGCATCCAACTTCCCTTTGTCCTCACCCTCCTTCCCTCCTTCCCTCTCCAACATGGCGCGGAGGCAGAGCGAGGCGAAGGAGGAAGGAGGCGTGGCAGTAGTAGTGGCAGCAGCACCCGCAATAGGCGAAAAGACCATCTCTGCTACCGCCACATCCACTACCACAAGCAAAAGCAGCAGCAGCAGCAGTAGTAAGAACGACAGGAGCAGTACGACAAACACCTGTGACAGCAATTACTACAGAAGGATGCAGCCTCTTTTCCTCCGCTTTCTGGGATGCGAGGCGGGGATAACATTCCTCAAAAAATCCGGTTGGCTCAATAAAATGATGCTTCCACAGGAAGAAGGGGGGAAGGGAGGGATGGGGGGCTGGGCGCTTGTAACCCCGGGGGAGGGAGAGGGGGGGGGGGGGGGGGAAGGAATTTCACGCAGAGGCAAGGGGAAGGGGAGGTTTATCGATATGTTGCACGAGTGCAGCGGCAGCTCCTGCGGGCAGTGAATGCGATGAGCCATCTCTCCTTGTCCTCCTCCCCTCCCTCCCCCCCTTTAATCGTCCTCAGGTGCCCCCCTGGTCTCCTTCCCAGTTTCTCTCGAGGAGAGGGGGGTAGAAGGGAGGGAGGAGGACCTGTTACTACAGCAACTGACCTCCGCACTCTTCTATCTTTGCCCTGGAACGTTCAGGTGCAGGCGTTCAACGAAAGCGTGACTCCCTTAGTGGCCGGGGGAGGGAGGGGGGGGGGGAGGGACGGAGGGAGGGCCTTGATGGGGCTGGCGACGGCAAGTCATGCAGTAGAGCTGCTGGTGGACACTGCCGTTGATCTTACAGGAGGCGTTTACCCCCTTTCCTGCTCCACCATTCACGGCAACCAGGACATTGACAACAACACCACCACCACCACCACCAGCAGCCAATACAATAATAGCCCACGTTTCCGCATCCGCGCTCTGCTCCTCGACCCTACCACCGGCAAGCCCACCCCCTTTCCTCTCTCGTCTGCTCACTCCCTCCGTGCCTGCCTCCGGCTCGGGAATTCGTTCGTGGACCGCAACGGGCAACTCATCCACCCCTCCCCCCCTTCCTCCCTCACTTCATCCATTCCTGCCTCTATGTCCCATCTTGGCTCCTACTCCAACGCCCCTGGTACTCCTACAGCAGCAGCAGCAGCAGCAGCAGCAGCAGCAGCAGCAGCAGAAAAGAAGAGAAGAGGCAGTGCCGGCACGCCTCTCTCTCAACGGATAAAGGAACGTCTGCTCGCCGGCACCAGCACCAGCAATAGGACCAGCAGCGACTCACAGGGTCAACGAGACTCCCTCTCCTCCCCTTCCTCCCTCCAGCTCTCCCCCCCTCCATCCCTATATCGCTGTTCCTCCGATCCCACAGTAGCAATGAATCATGAGCAGCAGAGATCGCACTTGTCCCCCTGCGGTAACATGATGATAAACGGTCCTTCCTCCCCTCCCTCCTTCGCTTCCTCCCCGACCTCCTACCTGGGCCCTGCCGCAGAAGAGGACGAGCACCAAGCCGACTGGTCCGTCTGCCGCCCTTGGCAACGCATACAGCAGCAGCAGCAGCACGATACGCACAAAGCACAAGGGGGGGAAAGAGGGGCAGTATTCTACAACGTCACCACCAGAGACGATCCGGGAACGTGGACTTTTATCTCCGGGGAAGGGGGAGTTGGAGTAGTAGGAAAGGAGGGAAGGAAGGAGGGAAGGGTGGTTGGAACACCTACAGGTGGAACCGTTCCGGCAGAGGCAGTTGAACGGGCGGCAGGAACAGCAGAAGGAGAGAGGGAGGGTGGAGAGGGTTCGGTCTCTCCTGGCTTGAAGCTGCACCGCTCGTTTTCTTCTGGGCAAGAGGATTCACTTAGCAGCCATAACGGAGGGAGAGAGGGGGTGGGAGGCATGGAAGGAGGGGGAAAAAGAACACCAAAGGAAGGGATGGAAGGAGGGAGGGAGGGAGGGCAAGTGCATCAGTTGGTGGCCGTGGAATTTGTTGTCGTGTTGGATGACCGAGAAGGAGGCGAGAAAGAGGAGAACGAGAGAGAAGGGAAGAAGGAAGGAGGGAAGGAGGGGGGAAGGGAGGGGAGGGAGAGGGAAGGTGTGGTGGCCCCCATGCCGGTACATGCATACGGGGAGTTAGTGAAGACGGAGATGGGCCGTCTTTTCCTGAGGGAGAGTGGACTCCTTGCGCAGTTGCTGGCGCATTGCCACCATGATAGTGATGATGGTGACAATTCTACTACTGCTGTTCCTGCGGTCGAGGAAGGAGGTAATCACGTGCCCTTCCAAAACACAGCCGCCGCCGCCGCCGCAGCAGCAGCAGCAGCAGCTGTAGGAAAGAGCGGGCACAGGGACCTGATGTATCCTTCTCCCTCTTCGTCTACCAACCCAGCAGCCACAGAGGCCTTGCTGTGGGCCCTTGGACATACCTGCTCAACCGACGCCGGCCTCCGCCTCGTCCTCAGTCTCGCTCCTCGAGCGGTCGCCTTCCTGTGCACAACTGCGGAGACCCACCCGCGTCTCTCCGTGCGAGGGACGGGGGTGTGTGTGCTTGGTCTCGTGGCTGGTTCGGAACTGGGTAGGTGGGAGCTGGCCAAGTGGGGGTGGGAGGGAGGGGGAGAAAGAGGAAGGGGGGCGATCGGGGGAAGGCTGGCGTTGCCGAAAGATTTGGGGAGGATGGTCCGAGTGCGGGAGGGGGGAGAAGGGGAAAAGGAGGAGGATTTGGCGTCGAGTTTGACGCGGAGCTTGGGTGTTCCACCGGCGGTGCCATCCCGTCCTTCTCCGTTCCCAACGCCGTCTCGGTACTTGTCTTCTCCCACCCCGAATTCAGTCGTGCGTGGAGGGAGGGAAGAAGGAGAAGAAGGGGGAGGGGAAGGTGTCGGAAGGGAGGACGGGGGGATCGCCGGAACTTCACCCTCTGTCTCTCCACCTCTACCCCTTCCCCTTCTTCAGCAGCAGCAGCAGCAGCAGCAGTCCTCGCAGCGTCGTGCCGCCCCTCTGCCAGTCATTATAGAATGCGTTCCCAGCAAGGAACAGAAAGGAGAAAGGGAGGGGGAAAGGGAGAAAGGGAGCAGTGACAGCGTGGAAGACGAAATTCTATCACTGATAATTCAATTATCTAATTACGTCACGCGAAAAGACGCCCAACATCGGTTGATTCGGCTACGGCGAAAAAGTCGGTACCGGCAAAAATTTGAGTCGTTGCGGTTCTTTTTACGCGTGCAGGAAGTGATGGGCGTGTATGCGTTTAAGGTTCCAGTGAGACGGTTTTTGACTGAGTTGTTTGGGAGTGTGGACCTGTTTTCAACATCTGGATGGGGGGGGTTAAGGGAGAGAGGGGAGGGGGAGGAGGGAAAGGAGTGATTGGTGATGGGTGTGTATTTGTTTGAGAAAATAATGGTAGAGAGGATTAATGATGAAAGAATGAAGGGGAAGAAAGGAAGAACGGCGGGTGGCAATAGCTATTGCTTTTATGTGGTATATGGTTTGATCGTCGGTGCGAGTGTGAACGATAAGGGTATTCGTGTTCGACTGCGCAGAATTCGTCGGTCTAGTCAATTCGTCTCATATTTCCTCTCTGTTTCCCTCTCTTTCTCTTTCTCCTTCTCTTTCAATCTCATTCTCTCCTCTCTACTGTAAATTCACGACCTGGCAGCTACCGTGGTGGAGAGGCAGATACAATCACATGTCGTGTGTCGGCACCGGTCAAGTAAAGCCCCTTTCTTCCCTTACCGGCGTTGAGCCCTGATCAACAGACTCCTCGCAGGTGATGTTTCATCATAATATCAGAGGTCCTCCGCAGACAGGCGAGCACGGGTTGGCTCCATCTCTCATTTTTTGTCATTTCCACCTCGTTCCAACGGTCCTTACGGTCCCCATTCCTCCCTTGTACCAATCAATTTATTGATTCTCTCCTTGTAAATATTCGTCCTCGCCCGTCTCTACCTTCCTCCCTCCCTCCCTCCATCCCTGCTTGCCTTTATTTTCCCCCCTCCATCTCCACCCACCCTCCGTCCCTCTCCTTGGCACTCATCAGTACCGCGTCCAGCACCATCTGAGTCTTCAACATCTGCTCAGGCCACTTGGTTGTCTCCCCCCCGCCTTCCCTCGACAGGTTCGAAAGAAGGCGGACCATGCAGGCTTCTTGAGAGGACGGGTGCCCGTGCGAGGCCTCGCTAACGTGGAGCTTCTCGGTGTACGAGTGCACGACCTGAGGGAGGGACGGAGGGATGGAGGGAGGGAGGGATGGATGAATGGATGGAGGGAGGGCTATTTAGGAGATTACCTCATCCTGTCATACAGCGACGAAGTATAGTTTATCCCGCCTTTCCTCCCTTCCTCCTTCACTCCTTTCCCCCTCCCTCCCTCTATTCCTACCTGGTCGAGCCCCTCGTGTTTAAAGCATTGGCGATTGATATCGAAGGAAAGATACCGGCCGGGGACGGGCAAGACAAAGTCTTTCAGCTGGATCGACGCCTTCTCGCCGTTTAGAACCTAGGGAATGGAGGGAGGAAGTTAAGCGGGGGTGGTCCGGTAAGTGATTGAGATCAAGAGCGAGAAGAGGGACGAACACAATCAAGGGAAACATCCACCACCCGTGTTGAACAACGCCTACCGCAAGCTGTGTCTCATGCGTCAAGAAAGAGCAAAAGAACGTCGCCGAGCACCCATAGTCAAATATCAACTCGGCGGAGAACTCGTAAGGTACTCCCTCCTCATTCGCCGCGTGGATACACCCACGGGCGCGGATGGGCAGGAGCCAATCGAGTGCCCAGAGGGTAAAGCGAATGTTGTACCATCTAGGAGAAGGGAGAGGTGGGAGGGGGAGAGAATGGGTGGAGGAGGCAAGGGGGGGAGCCCGGGGATATGGGGGTGTGAATTAGAGGCGCTAGAAAACCAAGACTTCTCTTTTCTTCTATCATTTACTTCGACGCAGCACCGCCACAAAAACAAAGAGGTTTAGGTCTTCATACCCGTCATCCCCCACTCTGCTATCCTTCAGTGACTTACCCCAAATCCCCTAGGCACCCCAAAGGCTCTGTGGCGCTAGAGCAGCGAATGTTGCTTTTGAAGAAATCGTCGTCGGCCTTGAAGCAAAACTCCGTGTTGATCCTCTTGAGGGCGCCGAGGGAGGGCAGGGTGTGGTGGAGGAGGGGCAGGCGGGCGGAGTGCACAAACATGACCCCGTCCATGAGGTGGACGTTGTGCTGGGGGTAGAAAAGGGAGGAGGGAGGAAGGGAAGGGAAGGGTGGCATGAGTGTGTACTAGAACCCGCTTTTTAAAAAAGTGTTTCATCCCTCCTTTCCATCTACCCCCTTCGTTAAATCCCTCAAATCGTTATTATACCCCAGTTGTTACCTTGATGCAAGCCTGAATCATCTCCTGCACATCCTCTGTCGTGAGGCCTACCGGCTTTTCCACCAATACATGCTTCCCCGACGCCGCCGCCTTCAGCACCCATTCCTTCCGCAGGGCAGTAGGCAAAGGGATGTACACCACATCCACATCGTCCCGCGCCAAGGCCGCTGCGTACCCCTCCACGGCCTCGGGTGCGTCCGGAAAGGGCACTTGGGCTTGGCATTCGTCTATAAAATCCTGGGCCCGACAAAAATCCCGGGAGGCTACGCAGACCACGCGTGAATTCCCGCTCATGCGTATGGCTTTCCACAGCTTGTGCGCAATGGTAGCGCTGCCCAATATAGCCCAACCCGCTTTATTGTCATCCGCAGAAGAGGAATGGTGGCTGCTTAGGCGCCGCCGGTTGGCGGAATACGGTTTGTCGTGATCGTGATCGTGGTGGGACATCATGGTCTTGCTGGATGCGGAGGGAGCTCCGACAGTGTATATATGTAGAGGAGCAGGGGAGGGTGGAGCAGGGGCCCGATGTTCTGTGTTGCCTGTTGTGGATCGTTATGTGGAAAGGGGGATGGGTGTTGGGTGGCAAACCCTAATGGGACGTGGGGTTGTACTGTGGTAGCTGCCGGGGGGGTGGGGGTGGGGGCATGTTTAGAGGGGGGGATGGTAAGGGGCGAGAGGAAAGGTCCAACCTGGACTGGGCACGTGCGCATGAACCGCAAAGTGGTACACGTGCGTCCAGGTGCACAGACAAGTTTCTTTCCCCATACGTGAGGTTCATGAGAGAGCTACAGCACCTCTTTGCTCGAACTAGCTTGGAAATGGAAAATGAACCAAACATCATCTTTCAGTTTCCGAAAGTGTGTAGCATCCTGGGAAGAGCCACTATGTGGAGAATCAACCAAAAATTCTTCTTGACTTGTTATAACAAAGGTCTTTCTCGAGCACTCCAGGTGCACAATGCACGTGCCCACCGTCTCCCCGTCCGACTGTCCAGGTTCAGAACCTCGTCGGACGTTGGCGAGGCAGAGGGTCTTGAAGAGGTAGGAGGTTGGCCGCCTTCTGGCTTCGCAATTCATGCACAGTCTCCTCCATCCGACATGCTATTGGTTATCGACGGCCCAATACATACTTCGGATTATTCAGAGACTTAACAAGAGCTGTTATCGATCTCACGATAGAAGCAATCAATCAATCTCCCCAAAGAACGGGGGGGAAGAATAAACCAATTAATCAATCAATCGCAACATCTACACAAAAGCACCAACGTGCATTGCAGGCACCAGACGCACAAACTCGCCCTTATCCCCATCCACACTCAAGTCTACAGAAAACTCGCGGCTGGAGTGTGTTGGCGTATGAATTGATGCCACCGCCGCCGGTTCGGGATGTGGACTACGACGACTCGAGTTCCCCGCTCAAGCAGGCCGTGATGCAGCAGCAGGAGCAGCAACAGGGTCACGATGGTCATACCCTACCATGCGATACATTTACCATTGGACGCGACACCCTTTTGCGCCAGCAAGACAAGCGGCACCATGTCCCAGGCGAGATCTTGGTGAAGCTGGAAGCAGCTGCGAATGCCCTGCCCTTTGCCCTCTTCTGCGACAAGCTTGAGATGCTTGAAAAGAAGAAGACCAGCGGTCATTCAAAACGCCGGTGGTTCTTTGATTCCCAGCTGTGCGACTGGCTCAAGAAGGCATCGGACGGGCCTGTGTCGCTCTATCCGATCATTAAGTTTTTGCTGCCGGAGAAAGACGCGCGCCAAGGGCAGTACAAGTTGGGGCCTAAAACCATAGGAGAGGCCCTCGTTAAGGCTCTTGGACTCAGTGCACGTTCCGACGCGGCTCAACTCATCACGAATTTGGCTGGGGGTGATTTGTACGTATTGATGCGTGTTTGCAGATGTTGCAAATACATGTAGCGGGTTATAGACTCGATGGTCATTTCTATTTTCCCTCACTGTCCCCCCTCATCTATCGACACTTTCTTCAACCACAGCAAGAGAAGCGCGTATGTTAAACAAGACTACTCGGGAGATTTTGCGACAAAAGTCGAGTCCGTCTTGACAACACGCATTCAAACGGTATCGTGTCTAGGTTATTGCGGCCATACTTCCCTCCCTCCTTCCCTCCCTCCTTCCCTTCCCCCCCCCCTCGTTACTTTTCGATGCCTCTGTACTCAAATTACGTTCACCTAGTTAGGGTCCTTCCCCTCCCCAATCACATTTCCCGTGGCTGGCTCCCTCCCTCTTTCCTTCCCTCCCCCTTCCCTCTCTCCGTTCATTTAATCCTTTCCGAGGTCTGTGTCGCCCTCTTTACTCACCTTTTTTCCTTCCTTCCCTTCCTCCCTCCCTCCCTCCCGCCTGCCCTACCGCCCATCTGCCCACAGGAGCCCTCCAAGCTGACGCTCAAGGAGATCGATAGCGTGCTTGAAGAGATCGCCCATCCCAAATCAAACGAGGATGGCAAGGCAAAAATGGTTGAGAGGCTGAAGATCTTCTCTGGGCTCACAGGGCGCATGAATCCCCGAGAATTAAAGTGGCTGGTAAGAGAGCGAGGAGTTGGCGTAAGGAGGACGAGGGGGGAGGGGGGAGGAGGAGGGGTTCGCATGGTCTTCCGAGCCCGTCTGATGAGGAAACATCAACTTGACTCGACTTCGTCGGCCTCCAGTTTTTGTTTTATATATACAGTTTCAAGCGATGCAAATAATAAGTCATTGGGATGGAAGGGGAAGGGCAGGTCTGGAAAGAGAGGCGAAGTGAATTTGGGTTTTCCGACGGAAAGAGGGAGGTTTCACCAAGCGACCATACACATTCCTCCCTCCCTCCCTTCCCCCCTCTCTCCTTCGTTTTCTCTTTTTCTCCCTCCGTGCCGCCTGGCAGGTGCGCCTCCTTTTGGGAGATATGAAGACAGGGATGAAGAGCGATACGGTCCTACAGGTGTTTGGGGAGGATGGCCCAAGTCGACTGGAGACGGTGCATGACCTCCGGACATTGTGTGCAGAAGCTGCCTTGAAGTAAGCACGGGAAGGAGGGAGGGAGGGCGGGAGGGAGGGCGGGCGTGGTATTCTGATCCAGTCCAGCTGAGGCTATCTTGGAGTAAGAATGGGATGGAAGGAAGGAGGGAGAGGGGGGGGGGAAAGGAGAGGGGGGGGGGGAAAGGAAGAAAGAAGGGCATGTCATCCTGAGTCTAATCGCACCAAACCTCTTTCCCTCCTTCCCCCCCTTCTTCCCCCTCTCCTCCCTAGCGTCGACTCCGATGTCCGCGTTCAGCTCATGACACCCTTCAAGGTCCACGTGTGTGCCCGGGCCAACTCCGCTAGCGCCGCACTCTCCAAGATGGAGGGCCAGCCGTTTCTGATGGAGCGGAAGCTGGATGGAGAGCGGTATGTGCTGCATAAAAGGGGAAACCAGCTTCGATTCTTTTCGCGCAATCTCAAGGTATGCAGACGGAACCCATTTCGGCAGGGTTACTAAACGCGTGAATAGGAAGGGCAATCGATTCGCTTGCTCCGTTCCCTCCTTCCTTCTTCCCTTCCGCCTCAGTACAGGTATTCAATGATTTGTCCCTCCCCCTCTCCTCAGGGTCCACGGCTGGAGTACTATGAAGTGTTGAATGACATATTCCTTCGTTTCTCCCTACCTCCCTCACTTCCTCCCTCCTCAGGACGCACGGCCGGAGTACTACACGATCTTAAATGAGATGTTCCTCGCGCGCCTCCAGAGTGTGGAAGACCTTATTCTAGACGGGGAGGTGGTGGCGTGGAGCGATAAACTAGGTGATTACGAGCGTTTCGGATCCAACAAAACGGTGGCCATTGCCCAAGCGCAGGAAGCGGCGGCGGGGATAGGTGTGAGGGAGGGAGGGCAGGGGGCGGTGGAGGGGCGGAACTTGATGTATGTGGTGTTTGACGTGGTGTATGTGGGAGGGAGGGGAAGCGAGGAGGCGTTTCGTAAGGCAGGGGTTAGGGCGTGTCGGGCGTGGGAGGTGGGGAAGAAGCCGTTAAGGGAACGACGGGCGCTGTTGTCGGCGATTGCAAACACCGAGAAGAAAGTGTTGGAGATTGTGGAACACAGGGAAGTTGGCGGCAGCAGCAGCAGTAGACCCGGCTTAAGAGGAGGAGGAGGAGGAGGAGGGGAAGGACGAGGGGGTAGTGTGGAGCAAGAGCGGTTGGAAACCCTGTCGACTTACTTCGACCATGCCGTGGAGAATGGATGGGAGGGTTTGGTAATCAAAAAACTCGACAGCACCTACATGGGTCTGGGAGGGCTGGGGGGGGAGAAGGTGGTGAGCCGCGAGAAGGGCGGGTGGGTGAAGATGAAGCCTGACTACGCCGAGACGACGGAGGAGATGGACGTGGTGATGCTGGGAGGATACTATAGAGGGGGCGCGCTCTGGAGCGGTTACCCGAGCCGTTTCCTCTTTGGGGTGCGGGCTACGAATGGGAGGGTGGGAGACGAGGACGAGGACGAGGACGAGGACGAAGGAGAGAGGGAGGTGATGTATCATACGTTCGCCAAAGTTGCGAATGGGCTCAAGACGAGGCAGAGGGAGGAGCTGCAGGAGCAGCTGAAGGGACATTGGATGGAGGGAGGGGTAGGGAAGAAGCCCCCTCCGTGGGTCGTGCCCTCAAAACCCGCGAAAGACTACGTGCCGCCCGTGTGGTTGGACATCAAGAACGCGCCTGTCAAGGTGGTGTCGGTAAAGGGGGGGGAGCTGGTGAAGAGTCGGTATTCAACGGTCGGGTTGACGGTTCGCTTTCCCCGGATCACGAGGCTGAGGCCGGAGAAGGGCTTGGAGGGGGTGATGACGGAGAAGGAATTAAAGGCGATGATGGAACGACCACCGGGAATGCATTTCGCGCGTCCACGCCAAGTGGCACCTTGGGTGGAGGGAGCAGCAGAGAAGGGAGGGGGGAGGAGAGGCAGGAGAAAGGTGGGGAGCATGCCTTTGTTGACGCCAGGGTGGGCGGCCGGGGTGGTGGGAGGGGTGGAGGTGAAGGGGAAGGTGTTTGTCGGGTTGAATGTATGCTTGTATGGAAGCACGTTTGTCACGACGTTTCCGGGGGCAAGGGTGCTGATGGGTATGAAGGAGGGAAGGGAGACGGCAGGGGGGAGAGTGGAGTTTATGTTGGCAGATGTGATGCGGGTGGTGAAGGAGCAGGGGGGGGAGGCGAGCACAAATCTGGTGGAGGAAAGCAAGACAATGCGACAGATGTATGAGGAGGAGGAAGAGGAAGGGGAGGAGGAGGAAAGCGGTGGGCAGGAAGCGAACGGGAAGGGGAAGGGGGAAGTGGAGGGAAGGGAGGAGGAAGGTATCGGCGGGCGCAAGACGAAACGAAAACAACAGGAGAAGGGGAGGAAGAGCACAGCCAAGAAGAGAGAGAAAAAGCGACAGAAGAAGAAGGAACCGTGCAAGAGCTACGAGCAAGATTTTCTCATCGTTCCCTCCGGACAGCCCTGCCTGCGCACTACCGCCGCCAAGCTGACCCGTGGCATTGACATCCTCTCCTTCGAGTGGCTGCTGGAATGCCTCCAGGCCGGTCGACGAATCGCCCCACGCTTTGAACACTACATCGGCATGACGCGTGAGACGGAGGAAAGGATGCACCAGGTTGTGGACATATTTGGCGACCCGTGGACGGACACAAACGGAACCGTTAAAGAGCTGAGGAAGGTGTTGCAACGCATGCCTGCCCTTCCGTTCGCCCTTCCTACCTCCTGTGCTGCGTCTCGTGGAATTGCCCCAGAAGCGGCTTGGCAGCGGTTGGTGGAGGATGGGGGGTGGAGCGCAAAGGACGAAAGCATGGTGCTGACGGCGGTAAACTTGTTTTGGGGGAGGAAGAAGGTCTTCTACCTCGATCGATACTCGGATTGTGGGCCTTTGGACGGTGAGGGCAGAGGGGAGGAGGGGCGCAAGCCGTTGCCATTTACGACGCTGGACGCGGCGATGCTCCTGTTGCGGCTGCACGGAGCCGTGGTCTCGTCCAGTCTCCACGCAGGAGTCTCGCACATCGTGGTCGATCGACGAGAGCGTTCGCGTTTCTCTTTGCTGCTGGAGCGGAAGCGAGCGCTAAGACGGCATCCTTGGAATGCATGTGAGAAGCGGGTAGTAGGCCTTGGATGGGTTGAGGGAAGTGTGGCGGCGGGGTATATGATGGGGTTTGAAGAGGAGGGGGAGTATGAGGGGGCAGGCGAGGGGGAAGGGCGGAAATTTTTGGTGTCGGACAAGGAGCTGGCGGGGGGAGGCGTTGGATTGGGGAATGAGGAGAAGGAGGAGGATTGTCGCGAAGAGGTGGAGTTCTAGATGTTGAGAAGGGAGGGAGTGTACCATATGTGAGTGGATGTCGGGATCCAAGTGAGGGCTCGAGGCAAGCACGGTGTCTATATCTAATATCTAATTTATTGAAATCGACGACGGATGTTAAAAATCAACAAGACAAAGGGACAAAATATCATTACTGTCGAGCGCGAATGCGACATCGATGTTTGAGCCCTGCCGATCCTTGCTCAGCCCGTCTTTTATATTTCCTCTTGCATTTTCTTGACTTCTTGTACATTCATTCCTTCATAGTTCCCTCTTTTCACAGGGCTCAAGTTCGGAATTCGCTTTTCGCTCTTGGGTTTTGTTCTAAAATTGGCTTTTTACTAGAGGGCGAGTGTGTTTTGAGCAGGTAAGAGGCGGGATTCTGAGCATTGGGCGGAGGATTTTGGTCTATGGTTGTGGTGCCCAAGGCATCCTGAACGGAGACTTTTAAAAAATAGAGAGGGGAATGCAGAATTTCCCCATTTCCGAATGCGGTAGCATGTACAAAAGAAGTTTCCCGTGCGTATTGCAGCCAAAGTTGGAGGGTAAAAAAACGCCTCTTTCGCCTCCGTTTGTGTCTTCCGCAGACAACTCATCATGAATGCGATCAGCGCCGACACTACCAGCTAGAATGAGTCGAAACATCATTTAAACGCAAACACGATCCATGCACACACATCCACACTCAGGCAGCACCAGACTTGGCAAACCAACGATAGAATTAGCCGCGCGCGAACCTATTTATGATGACCCACCTGTTATCCCTCGAGGCCTGAAGACCCCCACCTCCTGTCCGATGCCGTCCTTCTACCAGAAGCAACAAGACCGAAAGAGGAGGCAAGAGGAGGCAGCGGCAGGAGCAGCTGCGGCTGCGGTAACTGCGGCTCAGCCACCATCGTTGCTACCATTGCTGGCCCCGCTGCCTAGTGGCGGGGGAGGCCCCTCATGCAGTAGCAACCTCGTAGACCACCACCGGCATGCCACCTCCAGCAACAGCCATCTGTCATTCATGCCTCCCTCCCTGTCTTCCCCACCTGCATCCATGCTCGCCTCCTCGCTAGGGTCTCCACCTTCCCCTTCCTTACTGTTTAGCAGCCAGTTCACCAGTCGATTTGAGGCTTCCTCGTCGGCCTGGCCCCCTACGAGTACCAGCAGCGGTGGCGGCGGTGGTGGTAGGGGCCATGGTGGTGGCGCAGGCGGCACGTTTGATACGACCAATACCACTTTCAACAATACCACCAGCATCACAACTCCATGCTCAGAAGTAGACCCCACTCCACCGCCCCCACACTTGCCTCTCGGCCGCATGTCAGCCCAAGCCCCAGTACCACCATCGGCAACAGAAGTAAGAACAGCAACATCAACAAGGAGAAGAAGAACAACAGTATCCGCAGCCATTGGTCCACATGCGTCTCCTCCTCCTTCTCCCCAACACAGTCTGATAGGGGGGTATGTGGGTGGTGCTGGTGAAGGGGAAGGGGGGGGGAATCTCGCCATGTCGGAGAAGGCGCCAACTGAGTTTGGTGACCCTGATTACCAATTTCTTTTGGATTCATTGGTGGCAGACGGGGACGGAAACTGGTTCGCTGACGAGGAGGAGGAGAGGGACCCTACGTATGACCCGAATGAGGAGGAAGAGGAGGAAGAGGAGGAGAGCGACGACGATGACGATGTCGATAGTACGAGTAGGGATAGTGGGAGCAGTAGCACCAGCAGCAGCAGTGGTGATGATTTTGAAGACGATGAAGACGATGCGATTCCTTTACAAGAGGTAGAGGAGCTGCTGGCCGAGACAGGTGCAATGAGCTACCTCGCCAATCTCCCGCAACAGCACGTCCAGGCCCACGCCCCTACAGCAGCACCTACACGCAATGCCCAAGGCCGCCTACTCGTCCCCCTCCTGCCCTCCCACCCTGGTCCTCGCTTCGGTCTCTCCCCCGGCACCTGGCAGGCACTCATGCACACCGGCGTGAGGGAAGATGAACGGGGTCGACTCGCCTCTCAAATGGTCCGACACTTGCAGTTACTGGTTCAAAACGGCGCCGTTATGGCCCATAATCTTGCCTTAAATCAAGGAGGAGAAGGGGAGGGAGAGAGAGAGGAGAAGGAGGCGTTTCTGGACGTGCAGGCCATGGTGAAGGACGTGCATACATTGCGAGATAAGGCGTGGCGTTATTTCGGGTTTGAGCCGGGACCGACCGGGAAAGGTGCGTATCGAGAGCGTTTAGTGTCTACCAGCACTGCTGCTGCTACTGCTACTGGTGATGGAGCAGGAGGAGGAGGAGGAAGGGATAGAGGGGGGGGGAGCGGGAGCAACAGAGGGACGAAGAAGAAAAGGGAACAACAGAAACAGGTCGTCCTCCAACAGCAGCAGTTGCAGCAGCAAGGGAAGAGAGATCATCGCTTTACCCGTGGCGCTGCCCAGAGAATTGAAGGGCGATCAAAGTCTCTTATGGACGTACCAGGAATCGCGGCTGCTGCTGAGCTCGTCTGCGTCAGATTAGGCCGTGTGGTTGACGGCGTCAGTCGAGAGAGTAGCGAAATTACCACAGGAGGGCTCCCCCAGCTCACCTTCGTCATGCGTGCCTTAGATACCCTGTGGCAAGGGGGGGGGATAACCGTGCATTGCATGACCCTTCCCGCTTTTCAACAGATGCCGCCTTTGTTGCTGGCCCCTCCCTGTCCTCCTTCCCCCTTTCCTCCCCTCCCCTACAACTCCTTCACTCCTTCAGAAACGCGCCTCCTCATTCGAGGCCTGGTGGTGGCACCACACACCCCGCCCCTTCCTTCCTCCTCCTTTCCCTCCTCCACCACCCCCGTGGAGCAACAGCAGCAACAGCAACAGTACCCCCACAATATCTACTCCTTCATCCATTCCGTCATGCTTGCCGGTCGAAGCCCGTCGGAAATTGCCTGGTACCACCACACCACACAGCAAGACCCCGATACCGCCCGCTGGCGCCACGCCGCCATTGCCTCTCTCAAACTCACCTTTTCCCGCGCCCCCCTGGCGGGTCAACCTCCCCCCTTCACTCCCGAGGAAGACGCGCTGCTTTGGACGGGCCAACGAGCGGTAGGTGGGAAATGGGTCCACATCGCCAGGTCACTCCTCCCTCACCGCCTCCCGCACGACCTGATGATGAGGTGGCGGAGGATTGAGTTCGCGTCGCCGCCGACCAGAGAGACGCTGGAGAGGGCGTACGAGGAGAGGAAGGCAGCGATTGGAGGGAAGCCTTTGAAGATTACGAATGGGAAGAGGGGCCGGCCGGCGAAGGGGAGGGGGGGGGTGGTGGAGGGGGTGGAGGGGATGATGAGGTACAGCGGGCAGGTGGTGGAAGAAGAGGACATGGCGGGAAGGAAGGGTAGGGACAAGGGCGGGCGAGGAGGAGAAGGAGGGGAAGGGGGAGGAGTAATGTTTGGAATGGCGCCGGAAGAGTCGAGAATGGGATGGGATGAAATGGAGATGGATTTCAGTATGCAGTCGTTTCCATTTCTCCCTCCTCCTTTTTCGCCACGAAGAGGAGGCGGAGGAGGGGGGGAGGGGGCAGTAGCAGCGACAGCAGCAGAAGGAGGGGCAGGCAAAAGAAAGAGAGGTCGACCAAAAAAGACGGATGAAGAACGAGCGGCGGATGCAGCTGCCCGAATGGCGGCAGCTGCAGCAGGGGGAGAAGGAGGGAGGGTGGGAGGGAAGATGCATTTGACGGAGGCGGAAATGACACCTGCCCAAAGAAAATATGCGAGAAAGAAGCAGAGGAAGGCGGCGGCTGCTGCTGCTGCTGCCGCCTCCGCAAGTTGTGGTGGTGGAGGGCCTCCAGGGTCACCACTGATCTTGACGGGCCCAGAGCAGCAGCAGCAGCAGCAGAAAAAGCAGAAACGTCTTCGAATTACAAAGAAGGGGCAAGCAGCAACGATAGCAGCGGCAGCAGGAGTAGAAAGGGGGGTAATGAATGATAACGAGGAAGAGGGAGGGAAGGAGGGAGGGAAAAAGAGACAGCTGGTGTCGGTGGAAGAGAGTGGTGGTTTCGAGACACGTATGTCCTTCCCTGCTTTCTCACCGGGGGGGGAAGTGACGCGCCTGGGAGAAGAAGGGGCAAGGAGGGAAGGAGGGGAGGGTAGTGTGATGAGAGGGTGGGGGCGGAGACCCAGGGGCGAGAATAGCAACTCGTCGCCCTCTCGGCTGTCGTTTCCCATCTCGCAAGGGGCGGGAGGAGGGGAAGGGGTGGAGGAAGGAGGGGGGAAGTATTCAGTTGGGTTTGGAGACATGGAGGAGACTGCGTTGGGCATGGATGTTGGAAATCTGTCATTCATGGCTGGTGGCCCTCCCTCCCTCCCTTCTTCCTCCTTCTCCTCGTTTCCCTCCGCATCACGTCCAGGGGCGGGTGGTTCGAAAAGTCGAGGAGGAGGAGGAAGAGGAGGAGGAGGGAAGGAAGGGAAAGATAAGTCGGTTGGGGCTTTTGCTCCAGTCCCGCCCTTGCCAGCTCAGCCGGCTGGAGGAAGAGGAGGAGAGGGAGGAGGAGGAGGTGGAGGTGGTGGTAGTGGTGGTGGAAGAGGTAGCGGTAGCAGTAGGAACGGCACTGGGTTTGCAGGCCCTTCTGTTCAGGAGCTGAATTTTAGCCGGCAGTTGCAACAGCAGCAGCAACAGCAGCAACAGCAGCAGCAGCAGCTTAAAAGAAGTGGTGGTAGAAGAGCAGCAACAGAGAGCAAGGACTCTTCACCGGCGGTGACCGCGCGTCGCATCTCTCCTCGAAAGCTCTCTCGCCCTCCCTTCACATCCTCCTCCACCTCCTCCTCCTCCACTACTCTTGTTCCTCTTCCTCTTTCTCTCCCTGTCCGGCAGGAGGAGGAGAAAGAAGGAAACGAGGGGGAGGAGGGGGAGGCGGGGGAGTTCGAGCACGAATTTATTCCCGATGACGGCGATGAGGAGGAGGAGGAGGGAATGGAGGAAGGGATGGATGGCTTGGTTGGGTATCCAATGTCTTCTATTCCACACTCACTCTCTGCACCCTCTGCTCCTGCCTCTGGTCCTGCTCCTACTGCAGCTCTTACTGCTCCTGCTTCTGCTGCCGCTGCGACGGTGAGGAGTAACAGCAGCAATGACAAAAGCAGCTCTCCCCGTGGCAATAACCAAGAGAGGAAAGGGAGAAAGATTCCCGCTGCTGCTGCTGCTGCTGCAACAGCAGTGGCTGCGGCCCGTCCTCTGTCCGCTGTGGATGAAGGCGAATACACGGAGGAGGAAGTGGTCGCAAGTGACGAGGAAGAGGAGGATGAGGAGGAGGGAGGGAGGAAGCGAGGGGAGGAGGAGGGATTTGAGAAGGGTGTGATTTCGGATTCTGAGGATGAGGCAGGAGCGCCCTCTCCAGAAAAGAGTCCGCGATTCGAGCGAGGAGGAGGAGGAAGGGGAGGTGGAAAAAGGGTGGGAGGGGGAGGTGGGGGAGGAGGAGGGGGAAGTGGCAGTAAAGGAAGTCAACCTCAACATCAGCAGCAGCAGCAGCAGCGTAGGAGCTCTCCTCGTAAAGCAGGAGGCGGAGGATCAATACAGAGGAGAGGATGAGAAGGAGGTAGGAAAATTTGGAGGAGATGGAGGAGGAGTAGGAGGAGGGGGGGGTAGAAGAAGAGAAAGGGGAGGGATTGGAGGAAGAGGAAAGCAACTGTAAACGGGGGAATACGAGATTCACAGCATTTGAGTCGCGGCTGTCGCTCATGAGAAAACAGGAGGAGCAGGAGAGGAAGGAGGGGCGTAAAAGAGACAGAAAACGGCAACGTCATCAGGTGGACGAGGGTATGACAGGCAGAAAAGGTTGTGTCGTGGGACCGAATTCTCTGTGTGCAGAGCATCTGCATGTATTTGATGTAAAAAATGAGTGAAATATGAAAGACTCTTCTCGGTCTCTGTACACACACGTATAACACTAATCTTATCCTGGCCATAACGAGCTCAGGTGATGAGGTGAACTTGCGACAATCCATGCAATAAAGAAAGACGGGAAAAAAACTTCGAAAAGTAAATGAAAGGGAAGACATCTTCTCTCTCCGACTATAGTCTTCGCCTCTGAAATGATACTTTTTCTTCTTCCCTTGCCTCGTTCCCTATCCCTTTCCTCCTCATGTTCTCTCCTTCCTTCTTGAAATATACAATCTACTCTCCTCCCCTCCCTTCCGTTTTTTCCTCCCTCTCCTCAGACCCCTTCCTCACGGTCTTGGTCTGCATCGTGTATTTCCCACGACCCCTAACCATTTGCAAGACCCAGATCGCCCTAAGCCCCCATCAACTTCACGCCTACCCCCATCACTCCTCCCGCGTCCGCCGGGCTTTTCACGGGCAATAACGGGCTCGTTCCCGCCGCTCCTCCCCCAGCCCCTCCTTCTCGTCCTATCCCACTTACTCCACTCGCCCGCCGCTTTCTCTCGGCGTCCTTCATCGCCACGTATGTATAGCATGAGGAGCCTCCCAGGACCAGGGCGATGCCCACCAGACTCTTCGTCGTGGCTGGGTTCCCCCACAAATAGAAGGCCAAGATCGATTGAAAGGCAGCCTTGGCCGTACCGCTGATGTTATGAGTCAACGGGGACGTAGCCTTGATTTGCATCACTGTCACAGTCCCGATCGCGAAGCCGAGAAGGCCGGAGAGGGACATGCCGGCCCAGAAGAGAGGAGAGAAAAACTTCGACCAGTGCTCGAGAAGAGTCGGAAGTTCAAGGAAAAGGATGAGGGGAAGGAAGAGAAGGCAGGCGTTCATGTTGTTTACGAACGTCAGCACCCATTGATTGTCGTTCACGACAGGCAAGACTTTCTTGGTGTAGATGCTGTTTAAGCTCACGAAGAGGGAGGAGCATACCCCTGATAGAGTGCCCACAAGGGAGAAATTGGCCTCTCCGTCCGCCCCGACCCAGAAACCGAGGAAGACCAACACAAGACACGCCAAGGTGGGCCCGGACACAGTCATCCTCAGGATCGCAAACGATAAGAAGACATTGAAGACAATCGTTAAGGACCTGGCCACGTTATAGAACGAGACCTCCACGTACTTCAAGCAGAGGTTATTGAAGGTCACCATCCCCACGAAGACCAATGACAACACCCCAATCTTACGAGCCACCGTCCAGTTGTATCGCATGGCAGGGAACTGATTAAAGTACCCTGTAGTCTTGCCTTTCCGTCGTTGGACTTCGCCGAGCTCCCCGCACAAGTAGCAAAGACCTGTAGTGAAGAGGCATTGGAACCAGGTGACGAAAAGGGGGGCGGGGATGGAGAGTTCCGTGTTCGTCATCAAGACCTTATTGAGATAGACCATGCTGATGGAGACGAGCCAGTAGGCTCCTACTACCGAGGCGATATGCTTGGTGTTGGTCGCATGTTGCGCGGCTTTGCTGGGGCTGGTCGTCATGGTTTTGGTAGGGCTTGAATGGGAAGAGAAAGGGAGAGGCTGGCCTGTGCTGTTTTTTTGGGGGGCGGGGGGACGCGGGGGAAGGCAGGTGAGCATAAGGCTGGCGAATATGCGTCGGGCGGTAGTGTTGGGCTTAGGTATTTGTGTGTGTGCGAAGGCGGGCGGGTGTGTGCTGCCTCCCCGTCGTGTTCAAATGCCAAGCTACAGTACATGCCCTGCTGCGGGCCGCGGGGGGGAGGGGAGATAGGCCAAGTCAATCGCAACACGAGGAAGCAGATGATCATGAACAGTGTGAGGTGTATGGGTGAAGGAGGACGATAGTAAAGGGAGTGTGTGCGTATGTATGGGCGTGCAGAAGCGGGAAAGGAGTGAGGCCAGAAGACGTGATGCAAGGGCACCCACCCACGCCCCCATCAGGCCGGCACAATAAATTTAACCTGGCAAACTACATTGTCGCAGTGTCTGTGTACTGTTGTGTGTTGGCAATTTTGAAATAAGGTGTGGCAGTAGGACAATTCGATTGTTTGCCCATTCTCAAACTGGGCGAGCACGCTGGCGAGTTCTTGGCTTGTCGGCGTCTCCGAGATGACGATGGTGAGACAGACATCAAAACGACATGGAGCACTGCACTGCATTCACCCACAAAGCACAACACGCCACGATGCAATAATGCTCTCACACCCTCTCACCCCCCCCACCCACCCAATTCAAGTTAAGCAGAAGCGGCCTCTTTGAGCCACCCACCCCCATCCGCCACTTCGCCTCCCCCTCTTCGCCTCCTCCCCTTGGATTTCTTCTTACGCAGCCCCGTTCGACCGGCAGCACCACCCGCATTCATTCATACCATCATGTCGGGCATGACTCTGGAACGGGCACGAGCCAGCCACGAGGACATTGAGGCCTACGAGGCTGCCATCGTTGCCATTTTGGAGGACAAACCACGGACGGTACGTGTTGTTATCCCCCCCTCCTCTTCGCATGCCTCTTTGCTTGCCTCCAGGTCGACTGTCTTGTGAGAAACAAGTGTCAAGCATGTACCTTACAGCGTCACCGTCCCACAAAGAAAGGTTGGACTGGAGTATGCAGTATATACTGCTCTTATCGCATTTCTGTCTTGCCTTCTATGATTGAACTGTCAGTCCATAACATAAGCCTCCTCCCAAGTGCTCCCTCCCTTCCTTCCCCCACCCACCCGGAATAGAACAAGGAACGCATATGGCAACAAAATCGCGTTGCAAACCTAATCGGTCAAATCCAAGCCCGCTCCCAAGACCTCTTGAACATTTACCTCGACAAACACGGCGTAATGAAAGAAGAAGTCGCCTCCCTGAGAGGCCGGGAGGCTTTCCCCACTTTCTACTCCCGCCTGGACGCTGCCAAAGAATACCACCAAAAACATCCCAACCTTCCCGTCAAACACCATCCGGCTGTCCAAGAAGAAGCGGAGCCTCGCCTGTCTTTCTCCGGGGAGGAAGTGTGGGGGAAATACCTCGACCTCCAAGCATTGCACATGGAATTCTATTCCATGCCCCAAACGCCTAAATGGGACTATCAAATGTACCTGGAAAAATTTGCTGACTTTTCGGCCGTTCCCTCCGGAAAGAAAAACGCAGCATGGGCCAGGTGAGGGGGGAGGGGGGGAAGTGAAGGAAGAAAGGAGTAAGGATACCCGGCTTGAGTATAGGTGCGAACGGTACAAACTCACCCCCCATCCGTTCCTCCCTCCGTACCTATCGTTTCTACAACTTTCCCTCTTAGATACGTCAAAGACCTGTACGACTATCTCTTTTCGTTCATTCAACGCACCCAGCCACTGCTCAACATCGAGGACGTCGTGGGCGGCGAGGGCGGGAGGGAGGGTGGGGGGGAGGAAGCAGCATCAAGTAAAGCCGAAGCAGCGTTTGAGGCGCTTTGGCAAGCAGGAGAATTACCGAGCGGCTGGCCCAAGCCCTCTACAGCAGGCGAAGGTGGGAGGGAGGAAGGGCAGGGAGGGAAGGAGGAAGCACGGCCGGTTGACTTGAGCAAATTTCGAGCCGCTGAGGATGTGGAGGTGCTGGGGATGGAGAGGTTGAAGGAGGGATTGGTGGCTTTGGGCCTTAAGTGCGGAGGAACGTTGAAGGAACGTGCGACCAGGTTGTTCTCGACAAAGGGGAAGAGAAAGGAGGATATCGATAAGAAGCTGTGGGCAGGGGTGAAGAAGGGAGGGAAGGAGGGAGGGAAGAAGGAGGGGAGTGGAGCAGCAGCGAATGGGAGTAGGAATGGACACGGAGGTAACGAGGGAGGAAAAGAGGGAGGGGGCAGTAAGAAGCAGTGTGCTTGGGTGGAATATAAGATAGGGTTATTGGTCGGGGAGGTCTTGGGGGAGGTGATCGAAGCGACCAGAAAGTTCGTCGAGAAGAAACAGACAAGAACGAAGGAGGAGAGGGAGGCTGAGTTGAAGCAGGAGGCGGAAGGGGGCTTGCCAGAGATGAGGGGCGAGGGGGAAGACGAGGACGAGGACGAGGACGAGGACGAGGACGGGCCCATTTACAATCCATTGAATTTGCCGTTAGGCTACGACGGGAAACCGATCCCTTACTGGTTGTACAAACTGCACGGTCTGGGCGTGGAGTACAAGTGTGAGATATGTGGCAATCATTCTTATTGGGGCCGCCGAGCGTTTGACAGGTTCGTTTCGTTCGCTGCTCCGCCCTCTTTCCTACCCCCCTTCCTACCTTCCATGCTCATAGGATGCTTTGGAAATGTAACACGGCGCGTTGGTTGAAGAGAGTCATATCGTATTCCTCATTATCACTATCCCTCCCTTTCTCCTTCCCTCCCTCTCTCTCTTCCTCCTGTCCCAACAGACATTTCCAAGAATGGCGTCATGCCCATGGGATGCGTTGTTTGATGGTGCCCAACACGAAGCACTTCCACGATATCACCACCATTAAAGACGCCTTGGCTCTGTACGGGCGGATCAAGGAGCAACTGAAGGGCGAAGTTTACGATGCAGAGGTGGAGGAGGAGTTCGAGGACTCGGAGGGTAACGTGTTGAATCGACGGACCTTCCAAGACCTGGCTCGGCAGGGTTTGCTCTAGATGGTTGCTGGGTATCCTAATTATGTGATGGCCGACACCTGCCGACGTTCCTCCGTTTTCTCACCTCTGCCCACTGTGTGGAAACCCCCTCGTTCTCCCTGAGGTTCCCAGGCCAACGTATCTAAAAGACGGACCTTTCAAAACATGTATTCACAGGCGCGATTCTAGAACATGTATTCACAGGCGCGATTCTAGAACATGTATTCACAGGCGCGATTCTAGAACATGTATTCACAGGCGCGGTACTAGAAGTGTCGCAGTGAGAAGGAGAAGGAGAAGGAGGAGGGGGAGGGAGGGAGAACAGAAGGAGGAAGACGGAGGAAGAAAAAAGGAGGCTTGTGTGCGTGCATGACAGCGGGGAACGGCAAGTGAAGGAGAAGAGGGTTGAAAACAAATGAATAAAGAAAAGAAGCAAGCAAACGTTGTCAACGAAGCAACTTACCCAAGAAATGCACAAGAACAGTATGTTAGTGGTGTGACGGGAATGTAGTCCGCATGGCCGCAAATAAAATTTTGCGCGAACTATTTCCCTTCTCCCTAATAGATTCAAAACTTGCACGCTTTTTTGCCAATGACAGATGATTATTTAAATGCCATCGCAAGGTTGGATTTGAAACGGCTTGCGGTAATATAAGATAATGCTAGAGCATTACAAGACTGTCGGAGTGAATGAAGGCTGCTCCCTACATCGTGGTCGTCACACCTTCCTACCCACATGCCCCCATGCCTCGTGGGGGAATGCGGGGTCACAAAGTGATTAAGGCATTGATCGCAATGAAGGCGACTCAGGCTCTGACGCATCCACACACCTCTTCAATGTTTAGCAAATTGGTTCATTCTTTTATCACTCACTCTCTTTTGACGCTGCCTTGAGCCATACTTTATTACATGCTCCCAAAAATTATATCACCCGCAATCATCTAGGATGACCGGCCTCTTTTTCTCAGACACACACCCAGACACGCACATCGCCTACATCACTCCACTCAGTCGTGATACATGCCCTGCGTCCCACGAACGTCCACAATTTTACACTCGACCTCTCCTTTTCCCTGTTATCCCCTCTTTTCCCTTAACTCTTTCATTCCTTTCTACAATCGGTGTTGCCCTTCTTGCTGCTGGTGGTCGACAGGTACATAAGCATACGGTGGCTGCTGCTGCTGCTGCTGCTGCTCATACAGCTGCGGATCATACTGCTGCTGCTGCAGCAGCTGCTGCGACTGAAACCCCGGCATCATCGGGGGCACTCCCAGCGGCGGCACAACCGGAATTTGCATAGTCAAACTCTCCCCCCGTCCCTCAAAACCCACTTCCTCTAACCCTCCCTGCTGAGGAGTTTGCATATTACAAGGCAACGGCATCAACGGGAGCTCTCTCGTCACCTCCGCCCCACTTCCTTCCCCTCCCACTACCCCTCCCTCCCCCCCTCCCCCGCACCCCTTGACCGTTAAAAAGTGACATCCATGCAGTTCAAGCGGTATGAAAGGCACCCCTCCAAACCCTCCCGTCAACGCCAAGTCAACCTGCGTTCCACTGCTCGCCCTAGGGATGTCGATTAGAGCCGGGCATATGTGCTGCCGTTTAATCTCCCCGCAAAAACGGCATTTGTAACGTCCACCCTTCTTATCAGCACTGCCGGGGACTCCTCCCCCTTCCCTAGCCCCCTCCCCCTCCGTCCATTCATCTTCAGTACGACCAACGGTCAGGACACTGCTCCCTCCGTAGGGAGCCCGGGCATTATACCGCCCTCCTCTTCCTCCTTCGCCCCCTCCTTCTCCACCTCCTCTCCTTCCTCCCTCCATCCCTCCTCCTCGCCCTCCTCCCTCCATCACTATGTCCGTCATCCCTGGCTGCTGTTGCTGTTGCTGCTGTTGCTGCTGTTGCTGTTGCTGCTGCTGCTGCTGCTGCTGCTGCTGCATCTGGCGAACCCCTCCATAGCCACCTTCCCTCCCTCTCTCGTATAGATATGGTAAAGAAGCTGGTGGCATGACAGGCGCATAATGAGGAGGAGGAGCAAAGCCCTGAGGGAGGGCCACCGGCATTACAAACTGCCCCTGCTGTAGCTGCTGATGGTAGCCGCGGGGAGGTAGCACGGCCCCCCCTCCACCGCCGCCTCCGCACCCTCCGCCACCTTGCCAACGATGGGGAGGACGAGGAGGGGGAGGGGAGCGGAGAGAAGTAGCCTGGGAGGAGACTGATGGGGTGCTGAGGGAAGAAGGGGAGGAAGCAACCCCCTCATCCGCTGTGCTTATTAGTGGTTCAGACGTCGTACTTCCTTCCCTCCTTCCCTCCCCCCTCCCTCCACTTGATCCCAAATCGTCCTTAAAAGCGTTGACAAAACTCTGTGCGCCTTCTCGCCCTCCCTCCTTCCCTCCCTCCCCAGGGGCCAGCCCTCCCGCGAACCACTCATTGCTCTTACTGCAGAATTCTCTCTGCGATAGGCGCGGAAGCTCAATCGGCTCTTCCTCCCTCTCTCCCTCCATCATACTCCGCACTGGCGGTAACATGCTCCTCCTGTCTCCTTTTCCCAAGGTGGAAGAAGAAGCAACTGATGGGACAATAGGGAGGGAGGAGGAGGAGGAGGCCACCAAGGGGGCAAAAACTGGGGAAACGACCCCAAGCGCCACACTCACGTCCAGCTCGTTCACCTCCTCCACCACCGTGATGGGGACGCCTCCCGCTCCTTCGGCCTGTCCTCCTCCTTCCCTCCCTCCCCCCGTCAGCGACGACAAAGGTGGCAATTCAGTCCCTTCCTTCTTGCCCCCTCCCCCCTGCTGTTGCTGCTGCTGCTGCTGCTGCTGCTGCTGCGGTAGCTGTGGGTCGCAGCTATCCCCACCACTCGATCCGAGCTGCATGATCGCATCGACGCACCTCCCATCCAGACTCGAAGGTGGACTTACCATGCCGAGCGAGGAGGAGCTGGATCCTGTCCTGTAAGCCATCATCCCCCCTCCTCCTCCTCCTCCTCCTCCCCCTCCCCCTCCCCCTCCTCCCACAGTCCCGGCGCTCCCCATCGAGGACAAGCCCATGACTAGCCCCCCCGAGCCCACGCTGTCAAACGCCCTCCCTCCTGAGCCCCCCGTCACCGGAAGCACTCGCTGAGAGAGGGTCGCGGAGGAAACGCTAGAATTGTTGCTGTTGAAATTGTCCATATTAATGAGTTCGTCCCCCGTTGCAGTTGTCGACAGGCTCATAGGCCTGCTCCCTCCTTCCCTCCCTCCCCCTGCCTCCGGACTATCCCCACTCAATTCCACCATCTCTCTCAACAAAGTCTGCTTTCTTCCCCCACCGTCTCCTGCTCCTCCTCCGCTCCCTCTACTCCCCCCCTGCTCCTGCTTAACCCGATTCGTCCCCTCGGCATACGTTCCCCCGGGCGCAGTGTGCGAACCCGCCCTCCGCAACTTCGTCGGTACATAAACATTCACCGACGAATCGCTCGTAAACAGAGGAGGAAGTCCGGGCCCTAAGTCTTCCTCCCCTGGCTCCTCCTTCCCGCCCTCCCGCCCTCCCTCCATCAATCCCTCCACATGGAAGACACTCTCCCCCCCCGAGCTTTTGAACACCAAACTCGACACATCCGATCCCGTCCCGCTCACAGGCCTCTCCAGCCCTGCCCCTTCCCTCCCCATCATCAACATCGATGACGAGGAAGAGGACAAGGACCCCCCTCCAACAGCAGCCAGATAGCTCAAGCTCCCCTCAAACTCCAGCCCGGATATCCCCCTCAGGAGACTGTCCTCCTTCCCATCCTCCCTCCCTTCCACGCGTTCTCCCTTCGGTGGAGCCAGGGGGAAATTGTGCCCTTCCTGTTCCTGCATCCCCTCATCCCCCTCCTCCCCTTCCTGTACTTGTAAATCACTCATGGTCTGCTCCAGCTTGGTGATGCCCTGTGGCTCGTCCTGCCCCCCTCCCTCGCTCTCTCCTGGTAGCAGGAGAGGAGGGGAGTTGGGGGCGATATCATCGTTTGAGGCTGTCGCATTGCCTGTGTAGAGAATTAGGGGTAAGGTGGATGAGGAGGGATGCATACGATTGGCCGGAGGCGTTGCGCGGAGAAGAAAGAAGATGGAAGGAGGGAAGTGGGGCGACACACGCAGGGGAAGACTCGTATATCTGTGACGTCAGACGGTTGATGTTTCAGCGGCACGCCTTTAGGTAGTGCTGAATTTCATTCGTTGTGCCTAATGGCACTGTGTGCTTGATGCACCGTCGTTGCAGCAGGCTGAAACTTTTCCCTCCTTCACATGCCGCGCATTTCCTGTCGTGAGCTTGCTACCCAAAAGCATACAGCAGCAACACACGTTCCCCCTCTCCACGCACACATACTCGCACAAATGTACACACTTATTCGTGCCTGCCTCATGTCTCCGCATGCACGACATACCTTGCAAAATGTCCTCCTTTACGCCACTCCCGCTCCCGCTGCCATCCCCCTCCTTGCTCTTGCTTCTGCTGCGAAGGCGCTCCGTGGTTGACTTCGAAAGCCGGGAGAGGAGTTTCATAACGCTCGTCGGAAGCTTTTCCCCCCTTCTCAACCTGTGGGTATGGTGCAGTGTGCGGAGGTGGAGAGTGAGATTCCCACGATTTGGTCGTTGAGAAGGATTATGCGGGTGTTTTGAAGAAATCTCGGCCTCTAATGCACGTGCATCCCGCATGCCCCACAGGCACATCAACAGCCAAAAAATGTCGATGTAAGGTACGATGTCCTGCAGTGTTTTGAGGACATGAGGATGCGACTTTTTGGTCAAGAAGAGGGCAACTGTGGTGACGGGAGCATGACCTCGCGCAAATCCCTCCAGCAACCCTCGAGGAACTTCTGACCACTGGCAGGAAACAAACGCACGCTTGTCCACACTCGCACAAACACGGCCACGCGTGCATGCAGTGGTGCATTGTAGTGGACTGCCGGTGGGCCCTGGTATAAAGGGAAGTGATTGCGCCAGTAGAATCTGCTCGGCCCTGCGGCACGACACGACATCGCTCGCCGTCTCGCACGAACAGCACCGGCTCATGTCCTTCTTCGACCGCTATTCCAAGCACTGCTGCCCTGTGCCCGAGGCCCGTTTTGCACCTGCAATCCAAATGATCTCTCTGACAAGGGTCTCACGAAGCTATGCCCCTGCTGGGAAGACTCGATGCCTTCCAACAAGCCCTACCATGCCTTACTCTAGCCTCCTCCCTCCTCCCTCCCTCCTTTTCAATAGCCACAAGCAGGCAGTTGTATCAACATGGCTAACGCTACACCCAGCAAATCCGCGCCCCAAGCCTATGTCACTCCTTCTCCTCCTGCTGCTCGTTCGTCCGCCCTCTTCGCTTCCTCTTCCTCTACCAAAACTACCAAGCCTGAGGCCGTCGGGGAGCTCTACCGGTTCCGCGTCTGGCACACTGCCCTCCTCCTCACCCTGGCCTTCCTCCTTGACATTCCCTTTCTTATTGATCGGCTCACAACAAAACAGTACACTGTGCATACGAAAGGGGGGGTGTTAATCACTGGAGCAAGCACTGGAATCGGGAGAGATGCGGCCGTGGCGTTGGCGATCAAGCACAAGGGCTTTGTGGTCTATGCAGGCGTGCGCAATGGTATGAAAAGCAAGGGGAGATAAAGGACAATGGCAATGAAATGTGGAGAAATACTTTGTTTGATTCATTCAATAGAGTCGTCTATTTAAAAAGATTCAACCCACCCTTCCTTCCCTCCCTCCCTCCCTCCCACGCACTTTCTTGCCAGGCAAAGACGCCAAGGCTATCTCAGGCCTGAACATCCCGAATCTTCTGCCCGTTACTCTGGACGTGACCAATGAGAGAAGCATCAATTCCGCGAAGAAAATAATCATGAAAGATCTGGCTTCCAAAGGAGACGTTGGAGGAAAGGAGGGAGGAGGAGGAGCAGCAGCAGCAGGTCTGCCGCTTGTGGCCGTGGTGAACAATGCAGGCATTGCGGGGAGGTCTCCGTTGGAGTTTCATGCCATGGCTGCAGTTGAAAAGATATTCCATGTGAATGTATTTGGGCTGCTGAGGGTGACGCAGGTTTTCCTGCCCGAAATCAGGTAACGGAGGGAGGGAGGGAGGGAGGGAAGGAGGGCAGAGTGTGTTTGTGAAGCTTCGCCTCGGTTTACTCACGCTCCACTCTCCCGTCCCGTATCTTTCCTTCCTTTCCTTTCTCGAAGGAAAAACAAGGGGCGTATAATCAACATCTCCTCGGTCCTGGGTGCACTGACCATCGCCGACATGGGCGCCTACAGCGCAAGCAAGCACGCGATGGAATCTTTGTCTGATGGCCTCCGACGGGAGCTCAGGCCATTGGGTGTTAGCGTCAGGTATGTCAGTCCTCCCTACTCCTTTCTTCCGTCCCTCCCTCTCTCCTCCTATCCTTTTCCCGTCCCATCCACATTCCTTCCTCCCTCTCTCCCTCTCCCAAGCATCGTCCAACCCGGCATTGTCGTCTCGGCCATCCACGACAAAGTCGCCTCCAGCTCCCCCGCCACCTCCTCCTCCGATTCCTCCCCCTCCGCCACGACCTACCCCCACATGTACACTCCCGAGAAACAGGCCGAGGGCAAGGCCTTCCTTCAGCAGGCGGCGTCCACGCGGGTGACTACTGCGGCGATTCTTGATTCTCTCTTTAATCCCCGCCCGCGCACTCGATACCCTGTTGCGGCCGTGGGGCCCGTGCCCGCAGGCCTGCTGACATTCAACGCATATTTCTTGCCTGATCGCGTCACTGACTGGATGATGCAGTAGAACGAGGGGGGGGGGGGGGGTCGGAGGGGAAGGGGGGGGGAAGGAGGAAAAGGAGGGGGGAGGGGGGAAAGAAATAAAGGGGTTGGGCTGGAC
>Ga0160420_100159_pt1 | contig 38938 bp, 36 predicted proteins | sample CelAP2metagpilot_FD_108197 | JGI IMG/M metagenome (GOLD analysis project Ga0160420, IMG submission 108197) | Phycosphere-associated microbial communities from algal ponds in Kailua-Kona, Hawaii, USA - Cellana AP2-5-5 metagenome pilot | ecosystem: Engineered > Artificial ecosystem > Aquaculture >...
ACAACAACAACAACAACAACAACAACAACAACAACAACAACAACAACAACAACAACAACAACAACAACAACAACAACAACAACAACAACAACAACAACAACAACAACAACAACAACAACAAAACCAACATCGGCAGCACCAGCAACAAGAACAGCATTTAAATCTCAAAAACGCAGGAGGGGCCACAGTAACAGTCACCGCTCAAGACCAGGGCTCGAAGGAGGGAGGGGGGGGGGATTCGCTGCCTCTGCCCTTGGGCACGTCTACCTCTCCCACAGGTACAGTCAGTGGAGCTGCTGCGACAGCTACTACTCCTGCGAATGATAGCCCAGGCACCTCCCCCCGAGGCAACCAGCCCACTTACAAGAGCACCTATCCCGGCAACACCAGTGGTACTAGCAGTACCAGCAGCACCAGCAGCAACAACATGTGTGCGGAAAAGAAACATAAGGCCCCTGGAGATGAGACCGACGTGCTTGCTGCTCTTGTTTCTCTCGGCTCCCACCCTCGTTCCTCCTCCTCTGCTTCAAATTCACCCAAGGGGAGCACGAACAGCAGCAGTGGCAACAGTGATTGTGGGAGTGTTGGAGGGGGAGAGGGAGGGAAGAAGGAAGTTAATATGGGAGTGCAAGGCGAGGAGGAAGAGGAGGAGGAACTAGATGATGATTTGAGGATAGAGGACGATGAAGAGGAAGAGACAAAAGCAGCTGCTGCCGCTGCTGCTGCTGCTGCTCCCACGGTGGATGGTGGGAAAGAAGGAGAGGCCGGGGCCACAGTAGCAGACTCGGAGGAGAGCAGCTGTAGTAGGAAGCGAAAGGCTGAGGATAGAATGGAAGGAGGAGCAGGCGGGGTTGAAGCAGCGACGGCTTCAACCAAGAAGGTAAAGGAAGAGGGCGAGGGAGAGGGCGTAGAATTGGGCACGCAAAAGACGACAGCGACAACGGCATTGAAGAAGAAGTTGGCAGAGGAGAAGGAGGGGGAGGCTGGGGAGGTGGGAGGGGTGACCGTAAAGGAGCGAGGTCAGTAAGAAATAAAGATTTATTCGTACTTCCTTCGTAGTAAACGTCAGAGAAGAGATAAGGATGCAGAAAGAGAAGAGTCTCCCACCATCATTAAGTTTCCTTATTTCACCCATCCACCCCAAACACACAACCACCACTCGAGAGGGAAAGAATTGCACAGATGTTGCATTTTTGGCTCTTGTGAAAATTTCTTAATTCATCGCACTATCTATATTATGTCTATGTGCGCGAGTGAAATTGAAGTGTTATGGACGGAACATATTTGAAAGTTGAGAGACAGGAGGTTGGGAATACGGAGAGAAATATAAGGGGGAAGGAATATGAGACGGGTGAGTACGCGTGTGTTGTCCTTTGCTTGGAGGTCCGTGAAGGCACGAGCTCGCACTTAGGGCAGAGGAGGAGGGCTTGAATATACAGACAATACGACCTTATGAAGGTTTGTGGAAAGAGAGGGTGGGAAGAAGAAGATAAAGGTGGAGAAAAAAAGGAGGAGAAGGATAAGTAAGAGAATAAAAGACCGACCGGAAAGAGGGTTAGGAAGAGGCATGTGTATAGAAATATATTTTTTGGTTTTTCCTCCATCAGCGCATGGGGTCAGCTCGGCACAGCGGCTCGAGTGAGAGGAAGGAATAGAAAGGAAGAGAGAGGTGGGAAAGGGGGTATGTCGGCGTAGCGCGCTTGGGAGCTGGCAGGGTGACAAACGTGCGAGAGCCATAAACGAAAGAGTAAAAGAGACGGAGAGAAAATAAGGAGAGAGAAGTAGAGGCTGGAAAACGTATAAACACGGAGAGATAGGTAGAGGGAGATAAAAAGAGAAGGGACAATCTCGAAAATAAATAATCATTCATTCATGTGGTTCCCATCCTCCGTCGGCGAAGAGATTGAAAAGGGCGTGAGTCGAAAGGGAAAGGTTACGAGGACGAGATAAGTCATAGGGAGAGTAAGATATAGAAAAAGAAGGAAAAGAAGCAAGAGATGCCAACAACATGATCAACCGCAATACATGAGTACCACGATAGCCACGCTACTTTATCCCCTCCTACTTGGTGAATTAGTCGTCAATTTAATTGTGTGCGCTCTTTTACTGGCATTATTGTCTCTAACTTTGTACATTTGTCAGTCTTATAACGAGCCCACGCAAAGAGAATATTATTTTCCGATTTCACAATTTTGATTTCGTCTTTTTCCTCACTTTGCCCTCACATGTCTTTCTAGCTGCTGCTTTTTTTTTGCTTGCTCTTCGCCTGTTCCACCTCTGCGATTTCGGCCAGGATTCGTGCGCGTTTCATGGCGGCTAGACGACGGCCATCTGCGTAAGCTTTCTCAAGAGCTTCGGATGCTGGAAGGAGAAGAGGAGGAAAGGAGGAAAGGAGGAAAGGATGAACGGAAGAGGAGAGTCATGAGGAAATGGTATTTGCGGGAACGACAAGAGGTAATGAAACTTAGTCAAAGAAGGGGACGTCATAGATCGTTTTACCTTCCTTGTGCTGCTTTTCATGGATTTCCTTTATGTTGCTTTGGGCGACATACCAGACTAACTGCTTTCCCACAAAGCCCGTAACGATGATCATGGCGCCGTACCTGAAAGAGAAAGGGGATGAATGAAAGGGGGGAAGGATGGAAAGGCGATGAGACGTGCGTATTTTGTCGATGGGTATGCTACCCAGTGTGTGAAGGGAAGGGACGGAGAGATGGTAAGCCCAGGTGGAAAGGACGCATGGCAGCACACCCGCAGAGTTCCCACACACATGTACTTACCTCCATATTCTCCGGACATCCTCCCTTTGAAAAGCGTCTTTCCAGTGGAGGCGGGCACGGGCACGTGGTGCCATCATCATCATCATCATCATCATTACGGTCCTGGCTTGCGGGAGTGGCAAGGGTTGATACTTTGTTAATCAGCAGCGCAGAGGGAAAAGAGTGGAAGAAAAGCAAGGTCTTGCGGTAGCGGCGAGATTAAATGCTCGCTGCAGCTCTGCCGAGTTTCCGGTCAGGGGGACGCAGGGCACTTCGGACTGCTTTTTGCTGCGTGCTTCGTCAGTGAAGCGTTGCGGTAGGCAGTAAGGCAGGAGGTCAGTTTTTTGCTTGGCTGCTTACCTGCGCCAGTTGTTGGAGAATTTGGTGGTAAATAGCAGAGGTCCTATTCGCGTCCTCAGTGTCTGTGGTGTAGGCATGCGCCCTCGTCATGTCTGGAGGTTGCACTAGGGCACACAGAACTCCTTTCGACTTTTTTTCAAAACTCCGATATGTCGTCCTATCAATTTATTTGGCGCGAAGCTGCTTCATCTTTTTGTTTTCTGAGGCGGCTCCCCGACTCCTAAGGTGGCGTGTTGTTGCTCGCCTTTGCCGGCGTTGGGTGTTGTCGCAGCGGTGGTGTCGTTTCTCGTACCACACCTCCTTAACGCTTCCTATTCATTACCTTTTGTGCACGGCCAGAGCTTGCATTCGCTGTTGTTTATAGTCCCACGTGACCACCATCCCACACTGCTTGTCTTTCCCGCATCATTCTCACCCGCCATGCGCCCTCTCCCAAAACCCAAACACAGGACACCAGCCTCCTTCCCCACCCGCCCACCACCCTCCATCACCACCATGCGACGATTGAGCGACTTGGTAAACCCGGTAAGTGCTTGGTCATGGTTTTCTGGTTTTTTGCGTATGTAGGCGCCTACTTGGCACGTTGCAAACGCGCCTCATTTGGCGCGGGCGGCCCACTTTGCGTATGACTTGTGTGTCGCAACAACGAGTGACGCAGGCAGGAGGGACGCGTTTAGGGGGGGGGGCACCACGGTACAGCTCTTCAGCATGCTCAGATAAGCAATATCAGTCTTATTTAGTCCACTGGGGCAAAGTGGGTCAAGCAGGCGAGCTGCGGGCCTTATGGCTTGATATGATGCCTGCAGCGACTACCACAGCACATTTTCTGTGTGCTGCACAAGAGCAAGGCAATGCGCAGGTGGTATCACCACCAATAAGTGCGCGCGCCTTAACGCTCCATCATACGTGCCCACGCACAATCCTATCCCCTGTTAATCCCCTCTCTCCCTCGCCCTTTCCTTTCAATCATCGTGCACTACGTACGCCGTAAGCCATCAAAATTGGCTTGGGCTCGGATGGTGTAATAAGCCGTACACATTTCCACCCTGTTGTCACCCTTGTTCAGACGTCCCGCCCTTGTCACCGACCGCTCTTTTCCTCCCGCCTCCCGCCTACTCCACGCACAGGTGCTTGGCTTCCTCTCCCCTTGGAAGGGCTCGGCCAAGGCCACCACCTCCGACCCCATCCCCCGCGCCTCCTCCTCGGGCAGCAAGAAACCCGCCCCCTCTGCAAGCAAAAAGGCCTCCAGCACGCCCGCTGCTTCTGCTGCTTCCACTTTGGGGAAGCGTTCCCGTTCCTCCATTGGAAGCAACAAGGGTGAAACTCCTGCAGCGAAAAAAACACATCTTTCCTCGATCAAGAAAAGCGCCCTGAAGAAGTCTGCGGCTAAGAGTGTGAAGAAGAGCAGCATCGCTACAACTCCCAAATCCAAGAGTAGCGCGATGAAGCCTCTCAAGTCTGCGGCCAAGAAGGTGGCTACCCCTCTTGAGAGTGCTGCGAAGAAGCCCAACACCCTCTCGGCAAGTAGCAAGAAGCCTGCCGCCACTGTCGCCCCCGCCGCCCCTGCTTCACACAAGAAAAAGAGCGTAACAAAACCCGTGGTCAAGAAGGCGGCGATGCCTGCTTTGGTACGTAGAGGCCTATGAAAGAATTGTATCAAGTAATGTCTTTGTTGATTTTTTCACAGCAGAGCGGCGGTTTTTGCCTTGCTTGTCGATGGTGAATAGATCTGTACATGTCCTTTCTGTGCGTTTGACATTTTGTCTCTACTGTATGAACTTGTCCCCGTTTAATGGGGAGAACGGGCTGGGCTCGGGGGGGGATGGAGGGAGAAGGGGTTGAATCCTGTCCCTGCCGTATAGTGTGCCGGCCACGTACCTCGGCGGTGTCACGCCGTTTTCATAATCATGGCGCCCGGCCAGCTGTAAGCGTGCGGTAGGACAAGTCTCTCGCAAACAGGCAGGGTGAAGTCAATTTCTTGCATTCATTCGTCTACGCCCCTCTTTTTCCTCAATTTCGTCATCAGGTCGTGCCCCGTCAGCCGAGTGCCCGCGCTGCCAAGGCCGCGAAGGCCCCTCCCGCCTCCACCACTACGGCACCCGCGAGCAAGAAGGTGGTGGCAAAGAAGGCAGCTGCCGCATCTGCGAGCAAGAAGGTGGTAGCTAAGAAGGTGGCGGCGGCACCTGCGAGCAAGAAGTCGGTGGCTAAGAAGGTGGCGGCCACACCCGCGAAGAAGGCGACCAAGCCGGCGCTGAAGAAGGCAGCAGCCCCTAAGAAGTCTGCTGCGGTAGCTGGTACGTTTTCCAAGCCCTCCCAAAAGCCTGAATTTGCGTGTTCGTTTATTTACTTTTTCCCCTCCCTTTCCCTGCCTCCTTCACACCATCATGTCCACAGCGAAGGTGGCTCCCAAGAAGTCCGCGCCTGCGAAGAAGGCAACTCGGCCAAGCCGCAAGTAAGGAGGAAGTGGAGTGCGGGAAGGAGGGAGGGGAGAGCGATGAAAGGCAGAAGGTTGTGACTTGAGTAACGCGTGGTGTTTGGTGTGATTGTATTCGGCCGGCAGAGGTGCACAAACAGGAGAAGAAAGAGGATTGAAATGGGGGAGGGAGAAAAAGACGATGTGTGGAAGACATCTCGAAGGGCAGGATACAGGCAGGCAAAGAAAGTGTCCAAGTGTATGGGTAAACTGATAACGAGGGTGAGAAGGGGTATAAAAAGGAAACATAAGAGAAAGAATATTTTCGTGTTTGTCGTGTGGATGAGTGGATGTATGAATAAGTTTGGTTGACACCAACGGCATGAGGAGAGGAGACGAGTGACGAAAAAAAGTCCCATAAAGCGTGCAATAAAAAGAGGAAGACAACAACAACAACAACAACAACAACAACAGCCTCGTGGTAACCTTCACAAACGGACATTTTTTTGCAATCTCAGCTCTGTTCCTCTAAATCCTCCTACTCCTCGTGTACCTCCCCTATCATGTCCCTCCTCCTCCACCCGCCCTTTCCTTTTTACACGCAAGAACTCGCTGCTATCATCAGGGCGGTCGTCGTGTGGATCGCAGCTAGACCCTGTCTACTTCCTCCACTCCCGCGCTTTGCTTTTGTTGCTTCCCTCCCCACTTGCGCTCGCGGTGACAGCGGCTAGAACAAGGGCCCCTTCTTTTTTAGCGACAGCGATATCTTCGTCTGTGGTCGACGGAGAATCTTCTCTTGCTCCTTCTGCAAGGCCACCTCCTCTGCCTACTCAAACAGAAAAGAAGGGGAAGGGGCACGAAGGGAGGATAGGGAGGGGAGGGAGGAAGGAAGAGGAGGAAGGAGAGGTAGGGAGGAAAGTAACATGGGGAAGAAAAGAGAGGAGTGAGAAACGATCACGCGTGAGAGGACAACAGGGGAGAGGTGAAAATGAATAGGGTGAATAGGGAGGAGGGGAGGCAAGAAGGGGAGGCACGCCTGTGTGTGATTTGTCTGTGTACACGATCACAGTGAGGATGGAGCCAGCGGCGAAGGCCATGACACAATTCTGTCTGCGCGTTTGGAGGTTCGAAAGGGGCGCCCTCGTCTTCTCGGTGATCTTCTTTCACGTCGTTGCTCAAGCTGCACAATTGAAACCGCGGAAGCACAAGAGCAAAACCGAGCTCTGATAGCGCCCTGAGACACCTGAGACGGTATCTCCTCGAGGCATGCCCCTTGTGGATGCTGGTCTGGAATCTACTTCCCCTTCTTGATGCTGCTACTACTGTTGCTGCTCTGCTGTTGCTCGGTGCCGCTTACCTCCGAGGCGAAAAGAAATAGAAGGAGGGGGGAAGGGGGGGCAGGAGGAGGAGGAAAGACAGGAAAAGGGGGGACAAGTGCTCCCCAGACACTCATACATTTGAAAGGAATAAGACAGAATAGTCCACCTCCAAAGCAGGCGGCCCAAAGTGCTGCCTGCATTGGCAGCTTGTCTTCTTCGCAATTTCACTCAGAATTAATGGCGCAAGTCACCAAACCTCTACCCCCCTTCCCTTCCAACACTCACCACCCTCCGCCGTTCTGCCTCCTCCTCCTGTTGTTGCCGTCGCTGAATCTGCATCAGTTTCTGTTCGTCCTGCCTTGCTTTTTCCTCCATCTCCAATCGTCGCTGCTCTTCCACCTTCCGTCGATTCTCCTCCAGTACCTCATCCAACTTCCGCTGCTCCTCCGCCGCTGCTTCGGCTTTCTCCCTTTCTAACGCCAGCATTGCCTCACGCTCTGCACGAATGTCCTGGTCAATTTTACTCAGCATCTCTTCCCGTTTCCGCTTCTTCATTTCGTCGAGGAAGGTTTTGAACTCGCTGGACTCGCAATACACAGAAACTTTTTCTTCTAATAACTCCTTGATTCGATCATCAAACCGACGAATCACCTCCTCATCAACGATCCGTTGCTCTTTTAAAGAAGCACGGGAATTTAGCATAGCACTTGTGGATGCGGTGGTGGAAGGAGGTTTGGGATGTGCTCTCCCTCCGGTTTGGGTCTTGCTGCGTAGGGGAGAAGGGGACAAGGACGAGAAGGAAGAGGATGAGGAGGGTGACCGCCGACGACGCTTGCCACTGCCGCTTCCTCCTCCACCAGAACCATCGCGACGCGACGAATACTTCTTCTTGTCCTTTCCACGTTCCTTGTCTCTATGCTGGTGCTTCTTGCGTCCGTCGCGATCGCGCTCCCTGCTGCGGCTCCCGCTGTCCTCCCTCCTCTTGTGATTTCGGTCCCTCCCCCGGTCACGGTCATCGTCCCGTCGTCGCCGCATGCCGCTGGTACTGCCACCTCTTTCTCTGTGTCGTTTATTGTGCGTAAATGTGGAGTGTGGGTGGGTGGGGTGCGAGGAGCGCGTCTCGTGGGATGTCCAGAAAGCAAACAGCAAGCATATTCATCAGCGTCTCTTACCTCTCGGAAGAACGCGAGCGGCTGCGCGACATAGCTTGGCACGTTAAGAGGCCTTGCTTGTTATTGTTGCTGTGATGAAAGCGTGGTTGGTGGGAGGACGTTTAAAGTATTGTAAAGTAGAATACGAGGACATGAAATAAGAGCGTTGCTTCTTGAAGGAACTTTCTGAAACAACACCCAAAATTGAGCCAGGCCAAAGCGCTATTTATGCCGCTTTCACGCCCCCACAACACACCCACGTGGCACGCAGTCGTCCCCTCCTCGTCCTCCGCATTTCCACAGCGCTTCAAACGTGCCACTTTCGAGAATAACCCCTCACCCGAAAGCTTGCTTCACTGCCTCCTATGCTCCCCCCCTTTTCACACTCCTCCAGTACACACGTACATTTTCTACAGGCAGTCTCCTAGTCTCCTCATCTCGGCACCGAGCAACAGCAGCAAATGGACGCCATGGATATTGTTTCTGAACTGCTGTTGGCCCCGTACCCAGCCGATGAGCGTTCCCCCATCCCCATTACTACCGACCTGCTCGACTTCGATTTTATCCAAAACTGCGACGATCCCAAGGTTATCCGTTGCATCCTCCGTCGGCTCCAGGGCAGACAAGATGGTGTCTACCCCGATTTAGAACGGGAAACATTGGACAGGCTAGTGCTATTGTCCCCGACCCGAGTCCAGGCCCAAGTGAAGGCGTTGCGGGCGCAGCCGTGCCCGGTAGAGGTCGCCAAGGAGGAAGAGATTTTGCAGGAGTGGAGTGATGAGATGGAACGAAAAGATGCCGCGATGGGGATGAAGCGTGGTGTTGCTGTTGGGAGTAATAGAATGAGGAATGAACCAGGAGTGGTGGTGGTAGAGTCGAGTAGTCCCCCTTCCCGGTCTGCCAGGACGATTATTACGACGACGACGACGAATTCGGGCAGTGCTACAGCACTACCGATTGCAACGGCAACAACAGCAGCACCAGCAGGAACCAAAGCATCAGCAACAGCAATCATGGCAGTAAAAGAGAGGGAGGAGGAATGTGAGGACGAGGACGAGGACGAAAAGGTCCAAGCTGCGGAAAAGGAAATAAGGGACATGAGCGAATGCCTCCGCCACACCCCTCTCTCGCTCCGTCCCCTCCTCGCCGCCCAAAAGAAGGAAGACGGCAACAAGCTACTCAAGCAGGGGGAATATTCCGAAGCCCGCGCCGCTTACACTCTGTCACTCGGCCACGCTCCTGAAAATGCTGTGGTGTGTGCGAATCGGGCCTTGGCCATGCTGAAACAGGGAATTTTTGACCAAGCTGAAGCGGACTGCACAATGGCCATAAATAGAGAGCCCTCATATGCCAAGGCTTGGCTTCGACGAGGGATGATAAGGCACAAAATGGAAAAACGAGATAAAGCGCGAGGGGATCTGAGGCAGGTCTTGGTGGTTTGTGCGGCTGCTGCTGCTCCGGGAGAAATGAAAGGAGGAAGTGGAAAGGCTGGAATGGAGGAAAAGGAAGCAATGGCGCTGTTGGCGAAGATGGATAAGGAGGACGGGAAGAAAGAGGAAGGAGAAAGAGTGGGAGGGGGGGAGCCCGCAATGCCACCACCGAGCAGTTCCTCTCCTCCTCATCTTCCTCCCCCTCCTCCTGCTGCCGACTCTCTTGTCGACGACATACCCGCGGTTTCTGCCGGTATTTCGCTAGTGGAGCAAAAGGAGGAAAAGGTAGCGGTTGAAGAGCAAGATGCAGGCGAGGAGAGGGACAACCCTGACTCGTCCAACACACCTGGGCCACAATCAGCGGCAGTAGCGGTGGCAGCAGTAGGAGCAGCGGGGACGGAGGGAGGGAAGGAAGGAGGGAAAGACGGTTATATTTGGCCTCCTCCTGTACGCCCGGGCTTCCAACGTCTTCCCATCGAGGAAGTAAGAGACGGAAAATACGTGACGAAAGCACAGTGGCAGCAGCAGCAGCAGCGTCAGGGGTCGAGTAAGATGGATGGCAGCAGTGCCAAAAGTAGTAGCAGCAAAAACCACAGCAGCAGCAGAAACGACCGAGCTCATATTTTGAAAGAACAAGGGAACAATGCTTTGTTAGAAAAAAACTACCATTCCGCCATAAAGCACTATACTGAAGCGATTGCCGCCGATGCCGCCAACAGCGACAGCAGCAACAGTTCCACCACCACTTATTTCAGCGAAAGCAACCACAATACCAGCCGCAGCAGCACCGCCACCACCACCACTAAGCTTTCCCTCATCCTGTACAATAATCGCGCACAGGCCCACCTCAAACTCGAACGATGGGAGGAGGCTTTCCGAGATGCCTCATTCGTCCTCGACCAGGACCCGGGAAATATTAAAGCCCGATTCAGGAAGGGAAAGGCTTTGTGTAGAGGAGGAGCAGAATGCTTGGCAACAGTGGAGGCATTGTGGAAGAAGAAGGAGGCAGGGAAGGAGGCGAGGGAAGAGGTATTGAGAGCGAGAGAGAAGGAAGCGGAGAGCATGTGTGTTGTTCGGAAACAAGGGATGGTGGGAAGGGCGAAGGAGGGATTGGAAAATGCTGTGAAGGAGATGAACATGATTCTTGCGGTAGAAAGCGGCAACGCGGAGGCCCAAAAGGAGAGACGGTTGGCCAAGTCCCTGTTGAGTCAGTATCAACAGCTTTTTAAACAAGTAGGACATATGGGCGCTGCTGGAGTGGTAGGCGCGTCATCCATCCCTCCCTCCTCCTCGCCGCATCCTCCCCCTAATGAACTCAAAACAATTTTGGCAGCGCACCGGGCGGAGATGGCCGGTGAAGAACGAGGGAAGGAGGGAGGGACCTCTTCCATGATGCAAGAAGTGACGACGCGACCTCGAGTCCCACCTGTGGAGACTTTTCGAAAAATAGCCGTGGTGGAGGAAGGGAGAAGACAAGAGCAAGATGAACAACAAGAGCGACGTCGTCAAGGACAGCAGCTACCCATAACCCCACTCAAAAACAGTCATTCCTCCATTTTTCCCTCTTCCTCCTCCTCCTCTGTTTTCTCCTCCGTTTCCTCCCCCCTTTCTTCCGGAAAGAAGAAAATCCCCCCCCCCCCAACAAGCATCTCCGAGCTCGAGACACACTGGCGAACCTTGAAAAAGGGCGGAGATTCAGGTTCCACCGCTCGTCTCGCCTCTTACCTCTCCTCATTTCGTCCCCAAACCTTCTCAAAAGTCATCAAAAGAGTCACAAGCGAGGACACAATTAGTGAGATATACGCAGTGTTAGCCAGAGAACTGTGTAAGGAAGGGGAGGGGGGAGGGATGGAGGGGAGGAGGGAGGTGGTAAAGAGGGTGTTGGAGGGGATGGCAGGGGCGGAGGGGTTTCAGTTGAGGATGAGCATGATGTCGGCTGACGACTTGGAGAATGTTAAAAAGGCTTTTGACTTTTTAGGTGCCACCGATACTGCTGATGGTGGTGCTGATGGGAGTGCAACGACGAAAGGAGGAAGTGGAGGGAAGAAAGGGAAGATCAGGTTGAGGGCATTGCGCCGGAAGTATTTTGAGTAGGGGGGAGAGGGAGGGAGGGAGGGAGGCATGGAGGGAGGCGATTCCTTTGTAGAGTGTAACGAATGGAAATAGAGTCCGGAGATACAGAAAACGATAGATGGGGAAAGAATAAGAAAGAGAAGACGGCCGAAACAATACGAAATGAATGAAGAAAAGAAAGGCCAAAATGTTTCTTCGGCTGCGATTGCGTGAAGGTGTAAGTGGATGTGTGGAATAGTGGGCAGATAAATGTTTAGAAGTCTTTTGTTCATTTTTTCTCCTCTTTTCTCACTCTTTACTTTTTTCTTTCTTTTATTATTTTTGCTCTCCAGCATACAAAGCCGCATATTTGTTCTCGTTTTGTGCTGTTATAACTACTGCTTGCTGCTAATGCTACTGCTGGGGAGAAAGGGAAAAAGGGTAAGGAAGAATATGGTTGCTGCTGTTGCTACTCACCTCTAGCGGTTGCTGCTATTTGCTCCTCCTCGTCATTTTTCTCGTCGTTCTTCTGTCGTTTGTTTTCTACCCCTATTGCTGAGTCATCGACTATCTTTCTATCTGTTAGCTCTTCTTTACTTTCCAATAATTCGCTTTCCGCCGCCATTTTTTCACTTCTTTTTTTTCCTTCTTCTGTTGCTTCTTCTATTTAGTCTTCTTCGCCTATCTCCAACGCTAATCAATTTCTATACTTGGACGGTTTATGCTCTGTTGCTTGCATCGCATCATCTCCCTTCCTGTCTCTTTCATTGGGTGAGGGGGCGCCATGAAAGGGGCGCGTCTCTGTCCCTTCTTTCCACCTCTAACTCTCCTTACCGTCTCTCTCTCTCTCTTCATCTCCTCCTCTCTCTCTTGCTGTCTACCTCTCACTCCCTCTTTTGGTGCTTCGTCGTTGCTACAAGCTAAAATCGAGACGACATCATTCCCCATCGGGTGAGAAAGTGCGACGGGCTTGAAGAGGGGAATGTACTAGTATATCATTCCCGGTGCCAGAAGTATTGGTCCAACATGCATGTAATAAGTAAATAAACTTATTGCTCGGTAAAAGATTTTGATATTAAGTTCTCATATCTCCCTCTTTAATCCATTTTCACCACGACGACACCAATGAAACTTTCCCAAGATCCCCCTCATACCCTCTCTCCCCTCCTCTTCTCTTCCTTCCTCCCTCTTCTACTCTACTCTAAAGGCGCAACATGGACGCTGACGACTTGAACACCGCCGCCGGGGCCCTCCCATTCCCCACCTCCTGCTGCTGCTTCCCCACACCCGCTGGAGCAGGAGGGACAGCAGCAGCGGCAGCAGCAGGAGCAGGAGGATTTGTAGGAACAGCACCACCCATGATGAGGTCCAGGAGCGCTCCAGCCTTTTGGGTCTTCACCACTTCAGCCACCTTGGCAAGGGCAGCACAAGCCTCATTGCTGCTACTACTTCTGGTGGTGGTGGTGGTGGCGGTGGTAGTTTCGTGGAGGGTTACTTCTTCCCTAGCTTCGTCCTCTTTTTTCAGTGCCTCTTTTTTCGCCTCTCCTCTTCCTCCTGCTTTCAGGGTCACTGTCTTCGTCTCCTTCGCAACCACCACGGCAGGCACCGCAACAGGGGTGGCCGACACAGTCTCCATACCCACCTTCCCTCTCTCCCCTTCCTCCTTGGCCGCGTTGTCCCTCAATTTCTTGTTCTGCCTCTTTCGCTTCCTCTTCTCGGCAGCCGCCGCTGCTGCTGCTGCTTGTTTCTTCAGTAGCACCTTGGAGTAGGCGGCATCTGCACCAGGAGGGACTGTGGGGAAATTCCACTCTCCATTCTTGCTGATGGTGGGGAAAGTAGCAGCATCAGCAGCAGAGGCAACAGCTGCAGAGGATGAGGAGCCACCCGACGCAGAGGTGGTGGTGGAAGGGTGGGTGGCCATTGTAGCAGCGGAAGACGCTGAGCCATTTAACAGTTTCTCCGCCCCCTGCTGCTGCTGCTGCTGCTGCTGCTGCTGTTCCGCACGTCGTTCTGCATTGGTAGTATTATCCTCATCTATAATCGCTTGGACTAGTCCGACGGCCTTGTCAACTGCCTCCGCATTCCCCCTCACCACTACCACCAACCTCTCCCGATTCACATCGATCTTCGCCCCACTCTCCTCCGCGATTCCCCGGATCGTCGCCCCCTTGCCCCCGACAATCAATCGAATCTGCTCCCCCAGCACACTGACTTCCTTCTGGACGTTCTGCACCTGCCATTCACTCACAAAGGCTTGTACAAGCTCCTGCGCCTTGGCCAATGCCTCCTCCCCTCCTTGAAGCCGCACATACACCATTCCCGCCGGCGCTGTAGGCAAGGTTGCCGAGGGCCCTGAAGAGGAGGGAAAAGAGTGGCTAAGGTACATTCGTCCTCCTCGTCCTTCACGGTGGTCGCGGTGGTCACGCCCTCCCTCCCTCCCACCCTCGTTGTTGAGAATGTCTAAGGTAGCCTTGCTTTCCTCGCGGATCTTGGCGATGTTCGCACCTTTTTTGCCAATCAGGAAGGGGAGGACATCTTGAGGGACAGTGATAACGACTTGGGCGTGTTTTTTTTTAATATTCTCAATTTCTTGCAGCAGCCATGCCTTGGCAGCCTGGACGGACGCTATATCTCTTGCCCCCTCATCGACAGGCTCCGCGCCAAAAGCTCCCTCCTTTTTGTCTTCCCCCTCTTCTTCCTCATCTTCATCATCATCTTCCTCCCCTCCCACCTCGCCCTGCAGCTCCTCTTCAAACAACGTCTCGTCCACCGCCGCCATTGCCTCCGCACGCGCTTCATCCTCTTCCCCTTCTTCCCCCCTTCCCGCTCCATCCCCTCCCAAGGCAGCCGCCACAAGCTCATCTGCCTTCTTCCTCCCTTTTGTCTTCCCCGCATCCTCCTTCCCCTCTTTCTTCCCTTTGTCCTTTCTCTTTATTTTCTTCTTCTCCACTATGCCCGTGCCAGGGGCCAAACGCACCACACACCCCTCCCGGTCAATTTCCACCGCAGCCCCTGTCCTCTCCTGTAGCTCCTTCACCTTCTCTCCCCCCTTCCCCATCAGGTGCGGCAGCATCCATCCGTCAAACGGCACCCGTGCATACGACTCCTCCCATGTTTTCAACCACTCCTTCACCGCTGCAGGCACTGCACGCACCGCTTCCATCCTCCCCCGGAACCTCACCAGGGACCCCTCCCTGTCTACCCACACCTCGTCCACGCCTGTCACACTCTTCATCTTCTCCACCGCCACCGGGGAAGCCAAGGCGGCCAACGCCGGGACAGGCACCGGACAGTGCCCAAATTCCCCCCCCAGCAAAATCTCCAGCATCGAGCACACATGACTTTGCGCGCGGCCCACTGCAGGCGTCACGCCCTGGAGCACCACCTGATGCTTCTCCTGGTCCAGCTCGCAGGCCACGGCGTAGTTTTCGCGGACTTTCCTCCAGTTTCCTTCACCGCTGGCGGCAAGGATCGCACATTGCGGGGCCGTCAGTGCAACGACCACTTTCGCGCGCTGCGTCAACAGCTCCACCAATCGCTGTTTGGCTGCTGCTACTTCCGCCACAAGCCCCCGCATTCTATAACCTTCAGGAACCGAGTCCACCTGCACGTCATACTGCGCCTTAAACGGCCCGAGCTCCCCCCGGCGATCCTCCACCCCCTCCTTGGCACTCTCCGAGGCCTTGACGACCACCAATGACCGCAATCCCCCCAGCAGAGACCGTAGCGCCACTGCCGCCTTAGCCACCTGCTCTCGGCTCGTCCCTCGCACCCGAATTTGATTCCTCATCCGCAACACGATCAAGGCCACGCCATGCTCTTCCCTAAACTTATTAATTCCCGCCCCCGCTCTCCCCACCAACCCAGGGTACGCGTCCGGGTGCAACGGCACGTGCACTGTCGTTCCCTCCGCCTCTCCATCCTCAAGCGCTTGCCTCAGCATCGCCTCCGCCCGCGCACACGCTGCCCTGGGCCCTCGAATCTTCAATAGATTCTCCTCTTTGATCGTAAACAGCTGCACACCCGTCGCATCCTGCACCTGTTTTTTCAAGCTCCCTCCCTCCGTCCCTCCCTCGCTCACCAAGGTTAAGAAATCTTCCGGGGGCAAGTCCATTTCAATCCCATAATTATCCTCCGCAAAATCTCGCAGCCATTCCCTCACTTTCTTCATCTCTCCCTCCGCCCCCCTCAAGCCAATAAGACCTCGCTCTGCGTCGATGTCCAGCTGTACCTCCACTCCAGGAGCAGCGCATTTGTTCCGTAACTCCATTCCCTTCCCCCCCTTCAGCGCCATCGCGGCCTCCCTTGGTACCTCCACCTCGACCGCCTGGTTCTTGCTCACCACGTCCAAAACCGCGGCCTTGGTCGCCTCCCTTCCTTCCTCCTCCGGGTGATAAATCCGCAAGATCCCACTCTTATCTTCCGCCTCTATGAGTGCTTGGGTCTGGGCACGCAATGCACTGATCACCGCGCCTTTCTTGCCAATAATGAACCTAATCATGGACGGGTCCACCTGCATACTCAACACCTTCCCGTCCAGCTCCCCCACCCTCCTCCTCGTCTCCTCTACCGCCTCCGACAACGCCGCAATTGGCGCCCGTACAGCAAGCCATCCACTGTCCTCCTCCTTCTTCAAGTCAAGATACAAATTGCATCCCACCGCCTTCCTCATCTCCTTCAAAAGCCTCCCGGAATCATCCATCAGAATATGACCCAGGAACTTCCCCACCTCCACCCTCTCCTCCTTGTCCTCCAAGCTACACGCCAGCCGCTCCAATGCACTCGCCACCTCCTCCACCTCCCCCGCCAGCCCCACCACCACAAAGTTCCCTTCTTCCCGATGGACCTCGATCCCAACTCCAGGAAACTCCTCCTCCAACTGCCGCAAATGCATCCCGCCCTTCCCTACCACCGGGCCGATCAACTTCACGTCCACGGGCACTTCGCGCCGGATCGTCTGGGTCTCCAGCAGGGCAAGGGCGGCTTTAAGGGAGGCAAGACGGGAGGGAATGCCTTGTGCTTTCACCAGGTTCTTCTCCCGGACGATCTCGAGGCGGACCTTGTGCTCCTTCATCAACGCCTGCGTCCTGACCGCCCGTCCCGTCAGCAAAGTCGCACACAGGGACGGTGAAACTTTGATTTCTTCACTCACTGCCGCTGTCACCTCCTCGATCTGCACCCGTGCAGCAGCAACAGCAGCAGCGCTTCCGCTGATTCTCCCGCTCCCTCCCCGTCCATGGTCGAAGTCAATGCTCACGGCACACGCCTCCTCGATCCGCTTAAGGTTCATCCCACCCTTCCCAACCAGTCGCGCCATGAACCCCTCCGGTACCTCTAAGCTCTCTTCAATCAATTCCTCCGCCGTCACCCCCACCCTCTGCGCCAATTGCATCTTTCTCAAGGCCTTGGACAACTCAGTCATGGCCCCCTCCTTCGCCTTCCTCTCATCATACAGGTGATTCTTGTGTGCCTTCAGGCTCTTCAAACCCTCCTCGACAAGGTTATACTCCTTTACCCGCAACTTCTCTTTTTTGTACAAGCCAATCTGACGGAGCAATTTCTTCTCATCCATCAAAGACATGCTCTGCGTCGTCCTCTTGTACTCCAAATCCCTCATGGCCTTCTCCAATTCGGCATCTGTCTCCCGCGGTCGTTGCCCCTGCACCTGATAGGCGTCTTGCAGCCGCTCTTCAAGCTTGGCAAGTTCCTTTTGGATGCTGGCCTTGTCGGCAGCCAGGGCGTTAAGGCGCTCCTGCGTGGGAGGGGAAGGAGGCAGAGAGGGAGGGACGGAATGAGGGATGGTGAGTGGCTGGCAACGGAAAAGATGCACGCGCTGGTAAATACATGCTTGACAGTAGCAATCAAGGAAGTGCTCAATTGCAGAGGGAGAGGTGGATGAGTCCTTGTATGCCCACAAGGGCATTCCCCGGGAGCACCCTCCGTGAACCACCTGCCCTCCACTACACGACGAGCGACGTACCTGCATAGAGCTGAGAATGTCAAGGTCCGCCATGACGCTGCTCCTCAGTCTACTGGCTAATTAATCTTCCTCCTCTATTTGGGCTGTTCAGTGACCGTCCCGTCGGGCACAATCACGCAAACACTGAGGGAGGTGGAGAAGTTCCGCAGGGCACGACGATCGAAGACGACAATTCGAATTGAATCGCGCTGTTCACACAAGGCGGGGCCGTTGCTTGAAACCTGTAGTTCTCTACCAAGAAAGAAGGAAATGGAGCGTGTTCGTCTCATGATACAATTTATATGGAGGGCGCGAGGCAGCTCAGTGAGGGTCAGCAGGTTCTGACATACATGAGGAAGATGGGTGCAGCAGGTGCATGATGCTGGCATGATGCATGATGATGAGTGATGAGAGCTGGGGTGCTTGGGCGGAGGAAGAGCTGAGAGCAGGGCCACGTGTGAAAGGTCATTCCGCAAAAACTACGCCGCTCTCTAAGTCACCCATGACAATGCCTCGTTGGTGGCGCGAGGCTGGTGCGTTCGTAAGGCCAGATGCAGGCTGTTGTCGGATCCCTGACCCTGGGGCGGAGGGCTCGGATCGCAGTCGTGGTGAGGTGTGTGGTGTGGCAAGTGATCGTGTGCATCGTCATGCCCTTTTAAATGAAGAAGCAGCAAATGGAAGGAATTTATTTTTCCAGCAAGAAGACGTGCAGAGGTTGTGTGTGGACAAAGCACTGAAAAGTATTTATTTACGCATCAGAAAGAACGCCGCCGGCCAGCATCCTTGGTCAGCAACCCCCATCTCCATTCGCACCGCACATACCGAATAGACCCAAGCTGCCATTATGTGCTTTTGATCTCTATATTTGTGGCTTGACTGGATCAGCAAATGCTTTGCAGTCTCTCGAGAGCTGCTTTGTCAAAAGGCTTAGTGGGCGGCATCAAAGGTGAGTTCGTGTTGCAGTCCCCCCATCGCCCGTCGCCCTGCCTTATATTCTCCATGCTAACCATAATACGGCGAAGGAAATGCCAAGAGTGTATTATTGTAGCCCGCTTGCTATATATTCCCGCCCGCTGCAGGGCTCTCCTCCACACACTTTACTTTGTCATCTAAAGGCCGCCTTTTCTTCCTACCCCACAGACACAAGGCTACGGCAAACACCCGCAGCTGGCACGCTGGCGAGCCTTTGCTCGGCCTTTAATGGCCGTAAGCATAAACCTCACCATTTTTTTATGGAAGGACGGAACGTGGGGACAAGCGAAATAATATTTAGAATAAGAAAAACGAAGAACGAAGGGAGGGGGAGGAAAGCTCGCCCGGGCCTGGGAGTTACATTTAAGAGAGTTGGAGGTTGGAGGGAAACAAATGTGTAGTGGATGGAAGAGTTTGGATATAGGACAAGTATGAATCATAAAATGAATGGAATAGACAAATTAAAATGTGGAAAGAGAAGAAAATAATGCATAAATATTCACGGGGTATCATCTCGGACGCTTGCTTTTTCGGGCGAGCCCTGTCACTCGCCAGTGCTAACACCTCGTCTTGGAACTCGGGCCCAAACTTCACGCTATCCTTGTGGTACTGGCTATAGTCAAGTACGGCTTTTATGTGCTTTGTATATTTGAGCTTTCCTGGTTAAATGCATGTCTACAAGAATTGAAATGAGGCTGGCCATGCGAAGTCAAGCAAAAGATCTCGGTCATCGGCCTATCGCTGCTTCCTCGTAGTCGTTTTTTGGCGTGAGGGATCATAGCTTTGTACTCCCTCCCTTCCCCCCTTATTGTGTATCCCAAACAGTGACGCATCAGAACACCATTCATATGCATAAACACACGACGTGGCATGAATGTGCTGCTGCGTGAGGCTGGAAGCAAGGGCAAGATGGAGGTGATATTGCTATTTGGGGGGGTAACGATTGTGGCACCTCAATCTATGTCTCTATTTCTATCTCGCTCACACTCATATATCACAGGGAAGGGGGAGCACAGTAGTAATTGTGTGTAAAAATCAAAAACAGGCCGCGAGGAATGTAGGATTTTGCCGTCTTTTTTGTATCTCATGGACACCTTCCCCCTTCCTCCACCCATGAGCCTGCCTTCTACTCCTTCCCTCCCCCTCCTAACGGCACCGCACTCGCCCCAGAAAATACATCACCATGTTCCCCGGGCATGAAGATAAGGCGAGAACGGCATGGCAGGAGGGAATAGCATGGGCATCGAACTCTTGGTGTCCTCTTTCATTTCTGCCCTGAATGATACGAGTGCTGGAACCTATAGTTGCCATGCAACTGCAGAACAAGATTTCGTGTTTGTTGCTTGTTGCGCGCTTTTGCTTTTGGAAGGCATGTGGCAAGAGGAAGGGGGAGGGCGCCTCATTATTTTATGTCCGAGGCGCAGGTGTGGGGCCATCCTTACCCTCCTCCCCCGGCTGACCTTCCCTCCCACAGTATTCTGGATGCCAGTTGCCATTGTGTAGTATCTAGATTTAGCGCTGGCAGGAATAGGGAGGGGTATTGGTGATTACGCCTTCCTCTTTCCTCGTCCTTAGATTCCCTTGCTTCGCGCTCTTTGACTCTGAGAAGCCCGCTCAGCCAACCAAGTAGACATACACATGTGGTCTTATCTCCCTCCTCCACCCCTCCCTTCCTCTTTTTCTTCACATTTCTCACAAGCTCGCAGCTCAAAGTAAGCTCCTCTGCGACGGCAAGGGCAGCGGCAGCACCAGCAGCACCAGCAGCACCAGCAGCAGCAGCAGCAACAGTGACGGTGATAAGCATTCTCTCCATTCGGCAAAGGCTCCAAACCTGAACAACGCGGATAATAAGCATCAGCAGCACAAGCAACAAGAACATCCCTGAAGACAGCACCACCACCACAAAAATCAGCAGCAGCGGCGGCAGCAGCATCAGGATGGCAACGACAATGAAAGGTGTCGTGGTCAGTTGCGCAGCACCCGACGACGACCCGCTCGAGCACGGATTGGGGGTGTGTGTGCAATCTGCTGATGGCCTTGCCGCTAACACGGCCGGGGGAGAAGGAGTAAACGAGGAGCACAATCTTCATAGCAGCAGCAGGTTAGCATTCTTTTTGGGGGAGATGGGTGAGGGGCAGATGCATGGCTTGGGGAGGGTGGAGATGGAGGAGGAGACGTACGTGGGGTTTTGGGAACGGGGGCTGTATCATGGCCAGGGGTTGCTATTGGACCACGAGATGGGGAGTAGGAGTGAAGGCAGGTTTGCCGGGGGATTGCTAGTGGAGGGGTCCTCGACGTCAATGACGGTGGATAGGGAGGGGAAGAGGGATGCGGAGGGGGGATTGCTGGGGAGAGGGGTCAAAGTGCTGCGTGGTGCGCAGCCGCCGCAGCAGCAGCAGCATCAGCAGCAGGAGTTGGAACAAGGGCAACAACAGCAGTGGAAGAAGGTGTTGAAAGGTACCTTTCAAGGGGATTTGTTGCACGGGCGGGGAAGCATGTGGCTATGTCATGCAAGGAAAGCGACAAAATCTTTTCCACCCTGTGCTGTCGCTGCTCCTGCTGCTCCTCCTGCTCCTCCTGCTGCCGCTGCGCCTGCTGCTGCTCTGGCTGCAACTTCCTTTTCAGCAGACAACAGTGTAGAGACATTGGTAAGATCTAGATCTTCAGGGGTGCCTCATCACTCTTTATACTTTTCCTCTGCCTCTTCTTCCTCTTCCTCCTCGTCTTCGTTTCAAAATGCAGAGCACCACCAAGAAGGAACGGGAGATGACACGCAGCAGCAGCAGCAGCAGCAGCAGCAGCAGCAAGTTTATTTGGACCTCCGTCTTGAGGCCGTTTTCGAAGAAGGTGCACCTTGTTTTGGCCGTGCCTTCTTCTCTGACGGCCGTGTCTACATCGGCAGGCTCGACCGCAGAGAACGACGGAGAGGGTTAGGTTTAACCGTGACTAAGGCAGGAAAAGCGGTCATTGCGTCTAGGGAGGGGGATAAGCAAGTAGGGTACGGCCTCGTCCTCGACTTCGCCTCGCATACCTACCGTCGCACGCCGGCTGGCTCGACGCAAATAGGGGAAGAGGTAAAGATGAATGCAGCTGCGCTAGCTAGTGCTTCTGCTGCTTCTACTGCTGCACGCTTGCCATCTTTTTGGAATCAAGAAGGGGTTTTAGGGCTGTTGAAGGGAGCGATGGTAGACCCGGTGGCGGCCTGGGGCACGCTTGAGGCCTTTTCTAAGGCGCTGCGGGAAGAACAAGCCCGTTTACTAAATGAGACTCCGCCACGAATAACCGTTGGTCCGTACGTCCGCAAGCTGACAGTGAAGGAAACAGCTGCATCATCCCTTCTGGCGACACTATACCAGGGGGAGAAGGATAAGGAGGGGAGGAGGGAGGGGCAAGGTGTGGGATTACTGTTGCCGAGTGGGGATATTTTCAAGGGCACGTGGGTAAATGACGCACCAGAGGGGAGGGGGACTTGGGTAAGTCTGGTGAATAAGGATGTGTTTAAAGGGGAGCTAGAGAGGGGCGGAGTGGTGTGGAAGGCGGGACGATGGTGCTCGTTGAGTGGTTGGCGTGTGGAGGCGACGAAGTGGCTGTATCCGCGCGTGCCGCATGGCTTTGTGACCGTTCGCGCGCCTTTCCCTTCTATGGGGGGAGAGTATCAGTGGCAGCAGGTACAGCAGCAGCGGGCGGTTGTAGAGGCTTTTTTTCGCATACGTGGTACGGGCGACGCAGTGACAGCCAAGCGGGATGACATGGACGTGCGCATCACGATTGGGCCGGAAGGGGGCCGGCGCATTTTTCGCGGGCGTGTGTATCCGTCTCCTGTAGGCTCTGCAGCTTCGATTTTGTTGGAGATTCCGAGACCGAGGAATGGGTTGGAGTACCGAGAGAAAGAGCATGGGTCGATGTATGAGCTGGTCTATGACGAGGATGGGGTGATGATTGGGAATCGGATCGCAGTCTTGCGACACGCAGATGGGAGCACGGAGTTTGGGGGGGAGTTCATGGAGATCATGAGTAATGCACCCATGGACTACCACAAAAACCACGTGAAGCAGCAATCGGTCCGTGCAGAGAAGGAGTGGCCAGGTAAGTTGCTCGGGTCCTTTGAAACGCATTACACGGGCGCGGTTGGGGGAGACGAGTCTATGCCTGGTGGTGGAGCTCATCCCAAGCAGCAGCAGCAGCAGCAGCAGCAGCAGCAGCAGCACCAGCAGCACACTCACGCTGCAGGACTCCTGACCACAGATATGACTGTGATTGCGACGATAACAGCGTCGGGCAGGTATCATTATCATCCTTCTCCTTCTTCGCCTGAGGTCGCGCCTGTCCTTGCTTCCGCGACGTCCGCGCCAGTTTCCGTACCAGAGTCTTTGAAGGAGGAAAAGTCATATGAGCAGCAGGAGCAGCAAAGAGGACAGAACGAGGAACAGGAACTCAAGGAGAACAAGGGGCAGGCCCTGACTACGTTGCGTGGCGCGGGACCAGCACAAAAGACGCGCCTGGCGAGCTTCCTCCCTGGTCTTGTCCGAGCCACGGCCAAGGCCAATAAGCGCATTACCGCTGCGCAGCAAAAGGCTACATCACGGGCCTTTGTCAAGGAGCAGCGGCTCCAGCAGCAGCAACAGCAGCTGTTGTCGAAGCAAGTCGATAATGCCGAGGAGCGAAGACGGCGCAAGTCGTTGACGTCTGCTTCGCAAAAGGTTGGGACGCAATCATTCAAGGCATTGCAAGAGTCGGACGACGATGACGAGGAGGAAAAAATGATCAAGAAGAATGAGAAGGAGGAAGATGACAGGGAGGGTCAGGGCGGAGATCTGATGAACCATTCTCAGGTGTGTTCTCGTTTGGACAATATTCCTCCTCTCGTCATTCCCGAGATGAGGTCCGATGACATTCGCTCTCACAGTAATGAAGACTCTCTTCGTGCTTCATCCACTACCTTGTCCTCGCTCTCACCTTTGGTCACTTCGTCTTCAGGCCGGTGCTGCTGGGCGTCTCTGAGCGCTCCCGAAGGCGAGTTCCAGGTAGTGGCGAGCAAGAGCAAGAGCAAGGGCAAGGGCGCCAGCAAGAATGGTAACCAGCAGCATCAGCAGCAAGCCCGCACGCCCTGGACACCTGTCACCGGGGCCCTCTCCATTAAGGCCCCCCCTTCGCATAAGAAGAACGCCTTGAGCATTGGAGGAAACCCCCCTCCAGGCATGCCGGCGATGAAAGTGCTCTGCATTGTTGAGGCCGGCTGGCAAGCGGCGCATGTCCGCATTTTCTTCCGCACCAACATTCCCGAAGTCAAGGTGATGGGATATCGCGTAATTGTGCATCGAACCGAGCGAGCACTGCCCGGTTCTAAGGACTACAAGACCGTGGAATCGGTGCGCTCGGAATTTCCGATATTGGGGCTCCAGAACCATGTAAAATACAACTTTGCGCCATCGGCTCGTGTACAGTATCGGCAACATACCTGGCGTGTCCAGGGCGACGTGGTGCGGACCTCACCCCCGGGGCCGGTGAAACACAAACCTACCAATACGCAGCAGCCTTTTTTGCGGCGTTTGAACGAGAAGGGGAAGTTGATGCCAAACGACGATAATGGATATTGGCAATGGGCGCGTTATATTTCGGGGCATGAGCTCTCGCCAGACCTGGCGCCAATGAAGGCGTTTGCACTCAAAGCTCACGTGATGCAAGGGGATGAGATGCTGAGATTAGAGTTGGATTTAGCGAAGGAATTGCATGGTCACATCAAAGCCTTGCTGGCTTGGGTTCACCCGGCGGCGGAGCCGGGCTTGGTCTCGTCAGGGAAGCATGTATGCGAGCCTTTCGTGGAGGGGGAGCCCTTTTGCGCAGTTGTCTCGGGTTTGTCGAATGAGAAAAAGTATCACGTGGCATTTCGCGTGATGTTTTCTGATGGTTCTTATCCGCCGGGGGACGGTATCATCATCTTGCCTGGACGCCCGATAGCAGAAGCGGGAGGGGGAGTAGGCAAGCAGATCGCGGCACGGCCTAGGTCCTCTTCAAGCGCCTCGTCCTCGCCGTCGTCCATTCCCCTGGGAGATGTGCAGCAAAAACAGCAACGACACGAAGAGTGGCCAACCCTTACCGCCGTTAGCAGTGCCGCGCCTGGAGAGGGCACGGATACAGTTTCAGCCGCGTCAGCAGCCGCTGCAGCAGTATTTGCAGCAGAAGAAGCAGATGCAACAGCAACGACAGCAGCGAGAGGAGGAGCTAAGATTTTACTGAAACCGTCATCAATCTCACCATTTTCGTCTCTGGAGCTGCCGTATCGCGCGGCAGTGACCATGCCCAAGCTCATGTCCCAACCGCCTGGGCTGGCGAGTAGCAAGGAGAAACAGAAGGAGGGCGGAGTGGTGCTGACGCCTCTTCCGCACTGGCCTATGGCAAACCCTCTGCTTGAAGTGAACGAATTGCAGGAAGAAAGGGAGGAAGGGAGGGAGGATGATAAGCGTCTCCCCCTTGCCTCGTGCAATCGAGAGGCAACGTGGCTCAGGCGGGAATTGTGCACGCTGTCTCTTGCTCCCACTTCTCAGCCCAGGCAAGCTCGGGATGGAGGAGGAAGAGAGGAAGGGAGGGAGAACGTAAAGGGGGACAATGGAGATGCGGGGCTATCAGTTGATGTAGACGATATATTTAGGATGGTTGACATGGAGGCCTTGACTTTCATTCACGATGATGACGAGGGTGAGCAAGAAGGTGGGAACGACAATGCTGAAGGTTTGGGCGTTGGGGATCTGTTGAAGAGGCTGAAGGAGAAGAACCCCGAGGTTGCGCAAAAGGAGCAGACTGCAGAGGAGAAAGAGCATGTCTTCCTCTTCAAGCGACAGGCAGGCTCTGATCCTGAGTTTAGGGGCACTTTGACGGGAGCGGTAGTTGGACGACAGCCTGGGCAGCAGCAGTTTTTGGGCTTGCCTCCTATGGCGAGCACGCCCTTCAGTGCAAGGAATTTGGTCAGTTCTGCCTTTCACCCGGAGCTTCTACTCGGAGGACGAGGAGGAGAATCAAAAGAGCAAGAAAAAGCAGGAGATAAAGATCAACGAGGAGGAGGAGGGAGGGGCCTTGCGTACGAGCCGTTCTGGTCCTTGCCATCCGCCCTTTTGTTGCCGCAGAAGGAGGGTGTACCGCTGATGGGCATTGGCAGAAACCGCACAATGGGCTCGTTCACTTCCTCCGCTTCTTCCTCCGCCGGTTCCTCGCCCGAACAACTCAAGACCCTGGGTGCAGCAGGTGCGGTTGTCGGAGGAACCGCGAGCACAAGGACACACCTTCCCACCAGACATATCGACGATTTGGGCCACACCCCGCTATCGCAGCTCACCGTGTCTTCTCTTTTGCAGCAAAAGCTACCAGACCGGCTTCCGCCGTCGCAGCAGCAGCAGTCTCAACAACAAGAGCAGCAGCAGCAGCAGGAAGCCGCCTGCCCTGGCAAGACCAAGACAGACCTGACGGCCTCAGCACCTACATTCTGTCTGGCGACACAACGACCTTCCTCCTCCTCCTCCTCGTCTTTCTCCGCTTCCCCCGCGCGGACACACGCTTGCCCAACGCTCGGTCCCGTCCCAATCCATTCACAAGCAGCGCGCCACCTCCCTCCGCACTACACACCCGCCCAAGTTATGATGTATGCCCAGCAAAACCGTTACGGTTCCCCCCCCCCTCCTCCCTCCCTTGCCGCCCAGTCCTCGGCAGGCCACGGAGGCGGCAATATCTCCTATCATGGACCATCTGGCATAATCAGTCGCCATCCTTCCCCCCCTGCGCTTGCTAACGGGAACTCTATCATTCGCATTGCAGCCTACCCCCCTCCTCCACCGCACGCGCAAACCCAACCCCCTCCTGCTTCAGTGCACTACCACCACCCAGCCCACACTAGTGCTGCACCTGCTGCTGGCGCCGGACTTTATCATTGCGCGGCCACCTCACACTCTCACCACCACCATGCTCAAGCACAGGCGCCAGTGAACGCCCCTCACGGTGGATATGGACACAGTCACGGACAACATGGGCCAGGAACGGTGCCATCACGCTTTCAGAGCCCTCTGCATCCACAGCTTCATTCCCACCATCATCACCACCACCCTCACTATCCGCCGCATCATGGATATCATTGAGTGCGGGAAGAAGGCTGGGGAGGTAGATTGGGAGGAAGGGAGGGAAGAAAGCTAAGATGAGCGTCGCGGAAATTAGTCAGAAGACTGAGCTAGGGAGAAAGAGGGGAACAAATAAACAGACACTCTTAAGGTTTTCAGTGAAAGAGTTATCAAAGATGCAGACAGAGAAAGAGTGGACCAATCACTTGACATGTACATGTACTTCGTAATCCTCCATAGTTGTTGTCAAATGTAGGAAAGAGAGACAGAAAGCCTCTAATCGGGCATTTCGGAAGATTAAGGACATCTCTTTGTACTTCACTAGTTTATATAAGACAAATCACATAGAGAGAGACCCGCACGCAAAGGGTACGCAAACGCTAAGACTAAAAGTATATACACGCATGCATAGCAATAGACATATAGCAGAATCAAGCTCATCGCAGCAAATACGCGAGGAGACGGCGGACAAACATACGTTGATATCTCCCCTCTTCTCGTATCATATCAGCGCATGGCCTGGGGTGCTCGCCCCAGGCATTGCAGCCAGATACCAGAGAGGGACGCCTGAAGAGAGAAGCCGTGATTACCACACATGAACAAAAGGTCACTGGAGACACACGGGTTCTCTCATACTACATAAAGAGCTAGCTATCTGATCTCATTCAATCTATATACATTTGCACCTTTGCTTTTGTTTTGGGGTTTCCTGACTTCTTCGCTGACATGGATGCATGTACAGAGTGTGTCTTTTATCCAGAAAGGAGCGGTTGCGTTCAGGGCGAGAAAACCTATGAATATCTGAGAAATTCCAGCGATAATTCCTTAAAGAGAATGAAGGTCATGAGGAGCCAAGGCAGTGGGTGGTGCAGGGCACGCACAGGGCACAGCGTGAGCAAGACAGGTGTGACGCTTTGCGCGGAGTGTCGGCCTGCTTCGGCATGCTTTATACCAAAATGTGGCAGGTGATGCGGATGCTTACTACTTATACTAAGTTGCCTCCCCTCTGACCTCGTCAGAGGGGGATAAAAGAGTTTTGTCCCCCTCATCCTAGCCCTGTATGGGCCATCCGAGGACTTTGCTGGTAAAAAACCTGTCAAAGCCACAAGAAACCTCGGATAAATAAGGGAAGAGTATACAACAATAAATTGTTGGAAGGCATTCCCCCGTGTGCAATCCTGAGAAGAGGCACGCTTGGGCTCGGGTAGGGGGCATTTTTCGGGGGACTAGTTTGCAGGCGATAATTTTAGGACTGTAGGAAACTACCGGAAAAAGAAATAATAAACGTCATCCGCCACTTTGCACCTTCACGCGCAAAAAAGCGCCCAATGTGGTTGGCATTCACCCCACACTTATCTTAAATATGAATATATTTCTCTATCTCATTATACAGGTTGAGACTGTTAGCTGGGAGGAAACAAGGAAGGAAGGAAGGAAGGAAGGACGAACGCCATAGTTTTCTTCATCATCACCCGCACACAGTCCGTCTCATGAAGGTCAAGATCCAAAGGTAAGTTTTGTGGCGGGCTCGCTCTGGATGGCGCTTACGAGACGAGTTGTAGTGAATATTATTATTCACGGACATCTGATCGGGTGCCTTCCGCTGTCCAACTCAACTGACCTCCCTTTTCCCCATTTTCGACCATTCCCGTGTACCTCGACCCCCGACATAGGTGGCATGGCGTGGCCACCTGGCGGTGGGATGTCAATGATGAGCGCTGTGGCATTTGCTACACGGCATTCGAAGCCTGTTGTCCGGATTGCAACATTCCCGGGGATGACTGCCCGCCGGTGTGGGGTCGGTGCAACCATGCCTTTCACATGCACTGCATCATGAAGGTACGTGAATGAATGAGGAGAATGGAAGCAGAACGCACGGAAGCGCTTCGAAAAGATGAATGATGGATATACAGGTAGAATGCACATATCACTGGCATATACAGCAGTGAAAAAATACGGAGAGAGAGGGAGAGAGAGCAGCACATTAACATCATGAACTTTTGTGGCACTTTCCTCCGACCTGTCCCTTTTTTGCTTCTTGGATTCTACATTTCTTTCTTATTCTTCTTTGTCCTTCTTGATAACTCACACAGTGGCTCAATAGTCAGGCGAACGCCAATAAACAAACCTGCCCGGCCTGTCGTCAAAAATGGGAGTTTCGTGGCTGAGAGGCGACAGCACTTGTGAATGAAAAGTACAGGAAAAATAAATGAACAGCGTCGAAAAAGACAAATCTACTGAAAAGTATTCAATAGTCTAACGTACCGATGTCTCACGTCTGCTGCCGCTGCTGCGGTGGTGGTGGAAAAAAGAGATTGAAAGGAAAAGGTAGAACCGCCTGTACATAATTACATGGAAGAGCTGAAGAGCAACGAGGATGAGGGGGAAAAAAAAAGGAAAAGCACAAAGGTCGTGGTAGCAGACCAGAAATGTACGCACATGCGCACATTTCCACCAATCCTTTTTTATTTTAATTTTTGGTTTAAAAAAAGTAACGAGAGATCCTTGTCGCTTTACACATCGAGCTGTGCCGTGCCTCTGCTTCTCTTCTCTACCCTCTCGGCAGCTTTTCACACAAAACTCTCTTCTGGGAAATATCAATAAAAATGGAGACATCACATTTATTTAATGATTCATTTGTTTCTCACACCGCCCCGTACTTTGATTCCTCCCCTCCCCCATCTCCCAACGCTGCTTCCTCTCCCACCTCCTCCCTCCCCCTCATCCCTCTCCTGTTCCATACCCGCTGATACCCTTGCCCGGTAGCAGTAGTAGCACCACCAGCAGCAGCAGCAGTAGCAGCAGTAGGAGCAGTGGTAGGAGGCGTGGAGCTGTCAACAGGCCGTGCATAAAAATAGACTGCACACAGCACAAGCAGCATCGATCCCCCTACTCCCATCAGAACACGCTGCACCCACTCAGGCAACAAGGAAGCAAACGGTCCGTCATCGTCAATACTACTCGGGTCCGTCGTTCCTCCCCCGTCCTCCCCCCCTCCTCCTCCCTTATCACCAACGCCCTTCTTCTGGTATTTCCTTCCACCTTCTTCCCTTCTCCTCGCCTGCAACCACGCAGTCACATTCCCTCCATAAGCCCCCACTGGCACCGACGGTGCCAATGCCATCCCACACACTCCAGGATCCCCCCGTCTCTCACTCCTTCCTTCCCTCCGTCTAATGCGCACATACCCCCCCTCCCCCCACTCCTTTCCCCATGAATTCTTACACCGCCAGTACGGCAAGCCTGTTTTCTCATCCCTTCCGTACCCCACCACCACCAGTGCATGGTTCAAGACCACCGTCCCTCCCTCCCTCCCTCCCTCAATCTCGTCATCATAGACCCCACCAGAGTAAAACAAGAACGACCTCTTCTGACCTGCCACACCAACCGCAACAGGCTGAATCGCGAGCGCTTTCATTATTCCATCCTCATCGCAGGCCCGGAGAATTTTGTATCCCTTTATCGAGCTCACACTGTCTACTTCCCGCAGCTGACACTGTTGCTGCTGTCCGTGGTAAGGGTAAGAGGCCGCTGATGCTAACCCATGCTTTCTCACCCACCCGAAGGACTCAATAGGGTTACCCCCCATACAGCCCGCATTCCAGCTTGTATCACAATCAAGGAGCTCTTGGGCGGAAAGGGGGGTGAGTGGTGCATGAGTAGCAATGGCGACAGCTGACTCCACAACGGACGCACTGACGATCGACCAGCACCCCCCACAATGTCCCTGATTTATAGGAGGGGACACCACGGAACGACCTAGAGGGTTGAGGCTGGCGATGCTCCAGTCTAGTTGCGAGGGGAGGGAGGATCTGCCAGGAGGGGGGTACGAAGGGAGGGGCCGCAGGTGGGAGAGGGCGGAGATGGGGCGGTAGAGGAAGGAGGGATCGTCGAAGGTGGTTGCTGATGCTGTTGTCGCTCCTGCTGACTGTAACCCATCATGGTATTTACTCTTCTTACCCTTTGACAAATCAGAGTGCTCCATACCTGGGCCCATGCTGCTGCCCCTGTTGCTGCTACTGCTGTCCTTCATTACGTGCTTATCCTCGTTCTCGTCCTCGACCCATCCCTCCCCCTTGTCCTTCTTGGCTGTGCCCAGGAAAGAAGTCCATGAAAATGACGAGGAAAAATATGTCTGGATTTGCTCTGGACTCCAATCGCTGAAGTATGAGTGCTTGACGGTGAAGGTGGGAAGAAAGGAGGAGGAGGAGGAGGAGGAGGATGAGGATGAGGATGACTCGGATAGGGTGGAGGGAGAGCGCGGGAAGTTCTGCAAGTAGTTGTCGGACTGTACAAAATGCTGGAATGCTGTCTCTTTCTCGGCAAGCGATCCAAATGTCTAGGAAATAGTGGGATGGGAGTGAGTGTGAGTGGGTGAGAAGGGGGTGTCAACTTCGGCTCGTCTGTCAAGAGTGCGACATGAATCTTGCATGACGTTTGCGTTTTCCTCCTCATTTGTCCTCACACATCAAGCTTACTTTGCCAAATTCCCTCACATAGCGCTCGTAGCGCTCCCACATATGCGTCTCAGCGACAACTGCTCCCCAACCACGGCAGAGGACGGGCAGCAGCAGGAAGAGGACGAGGAGCGGCATTTGTAGAGGGGGGGTTGAAGGCTCTGGGTCCTCCTTCCTCCTTCTTCGATTCCCCCTCTTCCACCCCGAGCCTGTGTGGCGGATTAGTGCAAGAAAGCGAGAACGCCGTCGATAAGAATGTGATTATTGAGCGGTGTGGGTCTTGTAGAGCAGTTGTGAATGAAGAAGGGATGCTAATGACAAGTTGAGATGAGGAGGTTTGCATCGCCTATCGTTTTCTCGGAATATATTTCAAATTAAGAAAGGTACACACATAATACACACATATATTATGTATTATAAAGATGGAGATTTCATTATTCTGAGGAGTACTATAGCGAGATCTCGAGCATACAAGACAAGACAGACGTGACGCTCTGCGCGGAGTGTCGGCCTCTGAATAAACGTGGCAGGTGATGCGGACGCTTACCACTTATACTAAGTTGCCTTCCCCCTGACCTCCTCTTTTTCCCCCCTCCTCCTAGCTCTGTATGGGCGATAAGAGGACTTTACTGATAAAATATCTGTCAAAGTTATTGAAATCTTGGCAGAAATAAGAGAATAATATGCAGCATTTTTTTGTTGGAAGGCTTTCCCTCGTGTTGTAATCCTGAGAGGAGGCACGATTATGTAAACACTTGCGTTTGCATTTGTCTGCGGATAGCTTCCACGCGGTAATTTCATGATCATAGGATTATAAAAAGCTGTCCCCAGGGTACACTCAAAAGAAAAAAGACACAAGGCAGGTCAAGTCCTAATGTGCTTAGCATTGGGATGCAGCGCTCAAAACGTCTTCTCCCCTCCCTCCCTCCCTCCCTTTCTCCCTCCCTCCCTCTCCCCCTCTTTCCCTTCCTCTCCATACGCCCAAGCCTGCGGATGACGTCTTAAACTGGCTCTTGGTGAATGCCGACAGGCATCAATGCAGGGGGGATGGATTTCTTGGGTAGGGAGGGAGGGAGGGAGGGAGGGAGGGAGTAAGTTAGAGGGAGGACAGGAGACGCGAGGCATACCGTTCTGTCATTGGCACTGGTCTGGAAAAACTTCGTTTCTGCTTCCCTCCTTCCCTCCCTCCAGGAGGAGTGGTGAGTGCATGTAAATCTCAGTACAAAGAGAGAGTCTGCCCGGGAGTGCCTACTCTTCTCATTTATCATATCATACACACACACACACACATACACACACACACATACACACACACACATATATATACATATATAAGTATACACACGCATAACCCCCCCACCCCACACACATATATATACATACATACATGCACATGACATACATTTAATACAACACATACACACACATACACATATCAATACAGAGAGTCTGCCGGGAGTGCCGACGGCGACAACGGGCACATGTGGAGGAGCTGGCTTCGAGGGTATCGACGCTGCAGGTAGAGGGCGGGCGGGAGGGAGAAAGGGTGGGAGGGATGGAGGGATGGAGGGCGGGAGAGATGGCGGGAGGGAGAAATGGCGGGAGGGAGGGGTGAAGGGGGGGAGGGCGAGATGACGGGAGGGAGGGGGGGAGGGCGGTAGGAAGAGATGGCGGGAGGGAGATTTTGCTCTGTCCGCGATTCTTCGTACTGATCCTTCTTCCCCTCCTTCCTCCCTCCCTCCCTCCCTGGCTCCCTCCCTCCATTCCTTCTTCCTTCTACCAGGCCGACAATCACCGCCTACAGATCCAGCTGCAGTCGGTACAGCAGCGTGTCAAGGAGCAGGAGAAGCAGAAGCTCTGCATGGAGAGCGAGATGGAGGAAATGCTTCAGAAGGAGGAAAAGTAGGAGAAGGGAGAGGGAGAAAAGAGGAAAGGGTACGAGGAGGAGGGGAAAGGGAAGGAGGAGTTGGAGGATGAGGAGGAGGAGGAGGCGGAGGATGAGGAGGAGGAGGCGGAGGAGGAATAGGAGGAGGAGGAGGAGGAGAAGGAGGCGGCGGAGAAGGTCACGGACGGGCCATCTGAGGACTATACTGGTACGACACCTGTGAACAGTTCAGGTCTCGGGACGGCAATGGGGCACGTAACATCCTACGGGTGTAGAGAAGTTTGGTCCGTTGAGAAGCTCGTCCCCATGATCTCCGGTTTGGTCAACCGCGGCAGGATATACGGACAATGTCTGTGTAGCCTCCCCGCTAACCTCCTCTTTTATCCCCCTCATCTTTGTCCTCCTCGCCCTGCGTGGGCCGTCCGGGGGCTTTGTCTGATGAAAAACTCTATCAAAGTCGCTAGAAAAACTCGGAATAAGGGGTGAATAGGCAACATTTTATCGTTGAAAGGCTCCCCCTCGAATGAAAGTCCTAGAGGACGTCAGGTTGCATGCGATAGTTCTATAGGAGTATAGGATAACGGCAGAAAAAAGAACTATGTAATTATCTTCTTCCAGACTTCCAGACTCCGTTCCTTTTCGTGCAAAACCATATCGCGTTTCGCAACTGAAAATTACAAAGGGAGGCGTCGTGCGCGTGAGGAGAAGAGAGTCATCTCGTCGTCTCCCAGCTATAAACACCTAACACATGAAGACATCAACCACAAAGCACCGCATCGTAAACTATTGTGGGCTTGAACGATATAACAAAGGTGCCCCAATTGCAGAAAAAATGAGCCTCCCGCCGCCGGTCGTCGCATGTCGACCTTTGTTCAATGAACATATATCTTTCTGCCGTTGCGTTTGTGCCGATGGCTACTGACGGGACTTCATGTCACATTCATATGTCTGTTATAAGTGTATACATATTTGACCATTGACTCGCTTGTACAGCGACTGCAGCATCTAAGTCCTCTACTTTCTGGCCTGCCAACATACTTGAAGGCGTTACTTTTTCCCCTTCCCGGGTAGACCGCTCGGTCGATCGGCATCGCTTACTTGGCAAGCTATGTCGTCAAGCACCTACCGTCACTTATCCGTACGTTTCTTTGTTGGTCTTGGTCGAGGACTTCCTTGCAGCACGGCCGGGGAAGCTTTAACAGGGGTCTGGATAGACCCTTATGTGTGCAGAATTTCTCACGCAACAAGCGGGACAGTAAACATGGAATTTCGCAGGTGGAGGACCACTGAATCTAAGCGTCTAAATCATGCGTCGTCGCCCCTCCATTTAAAGCTATCCTGCCGGCGGTTGCCACGGCCTCCTTGTGGTAATGGGGACATATTTATGCATTCACAAGTGCATGCTTGACGATTTTTTCCCTCTTTCTTCCCTCCTTTGCTGCTCAACAACAGAGAAGAACCAAGCAAGACGCAGACCTCACGCTCCAAGTCGACAAACTATTCAAAGCCATGGCGAATAAATTCGAGGCCGAAGTGGACGTAGAGATGGGGTCCAACGGCAATGTAAAGAACAGCCAAGTGGTCACAAGCCCGCAAGACATTATGGTCAAGCCTTATTTTGCCACGGTCGACCAGGTCACGGCCTACTACAATGTGAGGAGCAGAGCAGGGGGAGAGGGGGAGATGGAGGGAGCGTAGGAACAGGGAGGACGGGAAAAGGGAGGAGAAGAGAAAAGGATTAGCGAGGAAGGGTGTTCCATCAATTTCCCCCGATCGTATAGTTTTTTTTTTATGCCAGGCCCTCCAAGGATGTCCACGTGACTTTGCCTCCTCTTTTGTGTGGCACGACAACTCAGTATACAGGCCTCCTCACACCTTCCACTGTGCGAACGCTATATAAAATTCACCCACCCTCTTTTACTTCCTTCCTTTCATAGACTTCCATCGTATCTGGTCTCCTTCCTGTTGATGTAGAGGGGCGTCGCGCTGTCTTTGGACGCAACGCTCTTAAGGGTAATCGTTCAGTGAACCCCTTCCTTCTCTTCCTCTCTCACTTGTTCAACGTCATGTCGATCATTCTGATGATCGCCGTGGCTTTAGCCCTGGCGGTGGAGGAGTGGATCGAGGGAGGGGTGATAGCCCTCATCGTAGTGCTCAACACGTGCGTGGGCTTCTACCAGGTACTGAGGGAAGCAGGGAAAGGAGGGAGGGGAGAAAGGAGGGGCAAGAGTTTGAGAGACGTCAATCCTCCATTCTATCAATTTACGTACTTAATTTTGATCTCTCCCTCTCACTGTCTCTCCCCCTCCCACTCTCCCACTCTCTCCTTGGCCATAGGAGTACAGCTCTGAACAAACCATGCAGGCCTTGCGCCGACTCAGCTCGCCCATGGCCCGCGCCGTGCGGGAAGGAACTGTCGTGGAGGTGAGGAGGGAGGAAGGATAGGAAGGACAGGAGGAAGTCAGGGAGGGCGTGTAGCACGTCCGGGTCGATGCCACTGTTGCGAATGCACTGGAGGTAGAAGAGGATCAAGGTTATTTCGGTGTTGCTGCGTCAATGACAGTCCCTCCCTCCCTCCCTCCCTCCCTCCCTCCCTCCCTCCCTCGCCCCCCCTGCAGGTCCAAGCCGACGAGCTCGTGCCTGGCGACATAATTCACCTGAAGGAGGGAGACCAGGTACCCGCGGACGTGCGCGTGATCAGTGTCGTGGCCTTCAGTGTGGAGGAGGCGATCCTGACGGGCGAGAGTGTGGCCGTGACCAAAGTGGTGGAGCCCATGAGGTAAAGGCGGGAGGGAGGGGGGGACGGAGGGACGGAGGGAGGGAAAGTGGGAGGCATAGGGGTGCATGCGTTTCGGGCACCTTGGTCTCATGCGCATTCCCTGACATGAGACGCACCCCCTCGCACTATTTCTAGCACTGACGGGAAGACCGCGGCCCAGAGGCAGGAAGCCACCTTGGGAGTGGGCGACCGGAAGAACATGGCTTTTTTCGGCTGTGTCGTCGCTCGAGGCCGCGCCCTGGCCATCGTCACGGCCACGGGCATGAAGACCGAGCTGGGGCAGATTGCGCAGAGCATTGGGTTCGTGCCCGCTTGCCCGCCCGCCCTCCCTCCCTCCCTCCCGCCCTCCCTCCCGCCCTCCTTCCTTGCTTCCTCTGAACGACTCTCCATTCGACTCTCCACATTACTTCTTTTGCATCCTTCCTCCCTCCCTTCTTCCCTCTTTCCCTCAGGGAGAGAAGCAGCGGCAAGACCAACTTGCAGCACCAGCTCGAGCTATTGAGCATCGGACTCTTCCTCTTTTCGATCCTCCTGGGTCTCATTGTCATTGCCGTCAACAAATTCAGGTGGGCCTTCTCTCCCTCCCTCCCACCCTCCCACTCATCCACACCTTCAAGCACAAGTCCTGACTCGAGCTTGCTGCCTAGCTGCTTCCTTCATCTCGCTAATATCTCACCCTCCCGCCCTCCCTCCCTCCCTCCCTCCCCCCCTCAGCTTCAAGCACGAGACGTTGCTCTACGCCATTGCCCTGGCCGTCTCCATCATCCCAGAAGGTCTCGTGCCTGTCATGACCCTCTGCATGTCCATCGGTAAGAAGGGTGGGAGGGAGGGATGGAGGGAGATAGGAAGGGAGGGAGGGAGGGAGGGAGGGAGGGAGGGTATGGCTCTCATCCCTGAGGGCCTCGTGCATCTGTGACTCTCTGCATGTCCATCGCTGAGGAGGGAGGGGAGAAGGGAGGGAGGGAAGGAAGGAGAAAAAGCTGATCCATGACGCCGTTGTGCTCGGGGTCTCTGCCATTATTGGAGGCCAGGTCTGCATCCCAATCATCGAAAAGCCCTCTCTCCCTGCCACCCTTCTTGCCTCTCTTTCTTCTTCCCTTCGTCCATCCCGTCGTCATGCAGCAGATCGCCCTTCCTCCCTCCCTTCCTCCTCCAAAGTGTGCGCACCACTGGCTCACCACTCACCTTTCCTCCCTCCCTCCCTCCCTCTCTTCCTCCCCCTCAGGCGTCCGCAAGATGGCCGATGCCCGGACGATCGTGCGGCGTCTCCCGGCCCTCGAGGCCCTGGGGAGTGTGACTGATATCTGCTCCGACAAGACCGGTGGGTAGGGAGGGGGGCAAGGGAGGGAGGGAGGGAGGGAAGAAGTGACGGAGGGAAGGAGGGAGGGAGGGGGGGTTATTTTGCGGCATTTCCCGCCCCTGGCGGCAGGCGGTGTGGTCCGCGAGCTGGTAAGCCAGCTTTCCTTTCCTTCCTTCGCTCCCTCCCTCCCTCCCTCCCTCTTTCCTCTGTACCCCAGGTATTATTCATCTTCTCAATAACCCCCTCCCTCCGAACTTACCTCCCTCCCTCCCTCCCTCCCTCTCTCCCTCCCTACCCGTCCACAGGCACCCTCACTCTTGCCAAGATGGTGGTGACCGAAATGGCTCTTCCCTCCCTCCATCCCTCGCTCCCCCCCTCCCCTATCCGCGTGTCGGGTACGGGCCTGGAGCCCGTGGGGGACTTTTTCAAGGGAGGCGAGCAGGTGAAGGCTGACGGTGTGGCAGGTAGGTAGGGAGGGAGGAAGGGAGGGATGGAGGGAGGGAGGGATGGATGGATAGAGGGAGGGAGGGAGAAAGGAAGAGAGGGAGGGAGGGTTGTCAGCGACAAGTTATTATAGCTAGAGTTCATGTTGTGAGCTTGAATCCTTCTTCCCTCCTTCATTCTCTCCCTTGCGACCTCCGGACTGCACGCCGCTCCTTCCGGACTCATCCGGAGTCATTCTGATGGTGCCAAATTTCATGCTCACCCCCTCCTTCTCTCTCTTACTCTCTCCCTCCGTTTCCTCTTCCTTCCAGGCCTCATGCCTCTCCTCCAGGTAGCCTCCCTCTGCAATTCCTCCTCTATCACTTACGACAACAAGGAGAAAGAGTGGGTCGCCGTGGGTGCCGCGACGGTAAGCCCCCCCTGCCCCTCATTTCCTCCCTCCCTCTCTCCTCCTGGTGCCCAGCTTCTCGTTCCAATCATTGCTTCGCTCTCACACCTCCCTCCCTCCCTCCCGCTTTCCCTCCCTCTGTCCAGGAGGTAGCTTTGACGGTGCTTGCACGCAAGGCCGGCCTGATCAAGCCGGAGGGTTCCTCCTCCTCCTCCTCCTCCTCCTCCTCCTCCTCCTCTTCCTCCTCACTCCCTCCCTCGTCCTCCGCCCCTACCTTCGTGACCGAGTTCCCCTTCGACAGCGTTCTGAAGCGGATGTCAGTCGTGTACCGCCTCCCTTCCTCCCTTCCTTCCTGGGCCTCCCCCTCCTCCTCCCCATCCTCCCTCCTCGTGCTGAGCAAGGGGGCGTTTGAGAGCGTCTGGGGCACGTGCGACTATATCCTGACCAAGAAGGAAGGGGAAAAGGCAGGAATGCAGGTGGTGCCCCTCATGAGAGACGCGCTGGCGGTATGGGCCGAGGAGGTGGAGCGGCTGGCGTCGAGGGGCCTGCGTGTCCTGGCTCTGGCCGAGAGGGTGGTGGAGGGGGGGGGGGGGGAGAAGAAGGATGTGAGGGAGCACTGGGAGAAGGGGATGGTCTTCCTCGGGCTCGTGGGCTTGATGGACCCGCCGCGACCGGAGGTGAGACGAGGGAGGGGAGGGGGGGGGTGAGGGAAGGAGGGAAGGACATGCAGCAGGACGGAATACATTGGCACTTCCATCCACCCCTGACTAGCTGGCACCCATACGCTTACCCTTAGCGCACTCCCCCCCATCCACTGACCCAGCATGCATTCTCCCCTCCTTCTCCCCTCCCCCCCTACCTCACCTCGAAACAGACTCAAGGCGCCGTCCAGTCCTGCCTCGAGGCCGGCATCGCCGTGCGCATGGTCACTGGGTGCGTCTACTATCACGGGGGGGGGGGGGGGGGGGGGGGGTTTTTTCAAAGGATATCCCTGTCCATTGTTTAATTGAGGGAGGGATCACCCACCCCTCCCCCTCCTCCCCCCCCCCCCCCCCCCCACCTCCCCCCCCCCCCCCTCCCCCCTCCACCCCCTCCCCCGTTTCCGAACGGCCAGTGCCCTCTCCGCGTCCAACCGTGGGCGTCTCGGAGCCCCCGGGCTTTTTCCCCC
>Ga0160420_100160_pt1 | contig 38721 bp, 36 predicted proteins | sample CelAP2metagpilot_FD_108197 | JGI IMG/M metagenome (GOLD analysis project Ga0160420, IMG submission 108197) | Phycosphere-associated microbial communities from algal ponds in Kailua-Kona, Hawaii, USA - Cellana AP2-5-5 metagenome pilot | ecosystem: Engineered > Artificial ecosystem > Aquaculture >...
CCCTCAAGATGGCGGCATCCGCAACGCCCCATCCAACCGGATCACCTCCCCATTAATCATGGGATTCTCCACGATAGACTGCACCAGCATTGCAAATTCCGACGGATCCCCCAGCCTGTTAGGCAACGGTACAGTTCTCCCTAGCTCTTTCTGGACCTGTTCTGGCAGGGCTGCCAGCATTGGGGTCTTGAATAATCCAGGCGCGATCGAGACGACCCTCACGCCATCCCTAGACAGATCACGCGCAAGGGGGAGGGTTAGACCGGCAACAGCGGCCTTGGAGGCGGCGTAGGCAGCCTGGCCGATTTGACCGTCAAAGGCGGCGATGCTGGCCGTGGTAACGACGACCCCGCGAATACCGTTGCTGTCTGGGACTTGAGTGCTCATTCTTGGGGAATGTGGAGGGAAAGGAGGTGAATTAGGGGGGAGGAAAGAAAGGGTGGGATGGAAGGAGTGCGAGATAGACTTGGTCGTTACCTCTCTGCGGCGAGGCGGATGACGTTGAAAGTACCTCCGGCATTCACCGACAAAATCTATCGCCAGAGGAGGAGGTAAAAGAAGAAAATCATTTAGTGGGCAACGAGGAGGGAGAGGAGAAGGATGAGGATGAGAAGGAAGAGGATGAAAAGAGGTAAGTATCATGAAGTATGAAAACAAGACCTCTCATTGTCTTGTGTGCGCGTGTGTAACGCTGAAACTCTTCCTCCGCTCCCTCCTGCCGCCGCCACCGTACTGACCTTGAGAAAAGCCTCTAAGGAATGCGGCCCCTTCTTTCCAAGTACGCGTTGGGCCACGGCGATACCTGCGCAGTTAACCACGACATTTACTGTCTGTCCCCATTGGGATGAAGCTCTATCCAGCCCCGCCGAGACAAGGGAGCTGTCGAGGACCTGTCAGTGGGAAAGGATGGACGAAATGAGGAGGTGCGGGGGAAGGAGGATGACGAAGAGAATTGGGAGGTGGTTGGGTTGTGGATATCCGCATAGCAATGGCATGGAGAGAGCAGGTGAAAGGGGAACAACATACGCACGCTCACAACAAACTTTCACCGGCCCAACACATACATCGACTCCCGCGAAAACGCCGCGAGCCCGCATGTCCTGGTCAAGCTCTTGGAGAGAGGCCAATGCCGCAGGCTCGGTGGCCGGTAAATCTGCCAGCACAACGCGAGCTCCCTTTTTGGTGTCATGGTAGGTTGGAGTGAGTTTCCCCTCGAGCTTGACTGAGGAACCATAGGGGGTCAGGGGGATCCATGTGTCGTGTGTACAGAGCATGTAGCGAGGAAAGGAGGACAAGGGGAGCCAGGTGGAAAAGAGGCCTACCTGTTGTAAGAAGCGCAGGGCTGTGGCTTGGCCCAGGCCCGAAGCCGCGCCGGTGACGAGGGCCGTGACGTGACTGAGCACCATGCGTTGCGTAGGTGTGTAGTCTGTTCTTTTTGTTTTGTTTTGTTTTGTTTTGTTGTTTTGTTTTGTTTTTGTTTTTTTTGAAAGCTGGTCTTTTAGTTCTTTTTGAGCTACATCTCTCTAGAACTATCGCATGCAACCTGGTCTTTTAGGCGATAGCAGCGATCTCAGACCGAGCAACGGGGCGTTATTGAGACAGAACCCCATGACATGCACACGTAGGTATACAACGAAACCACGAAGATTATGATGCATACGTATCATGCCCAGCTCCGTTTGGTAGTCATGTTGTGGCCTTGGCACATTTTGTTTGCTTGACTCCACATTCTAATCTTGAAGTTCTTCCATACGCCCCCACCAAGTCGTATGCCTCCCAAGAAGCGCAAGGCCGCCATGACCAGTGGTGCCAGCCCCGCGACAACAAAGGCTAAGGGCACGAACGGATTAGCTGGCAAAGTCCCCTCGACACCTGGCCAGACGAATATCACTGCCTTTTTCGGTGGGGGCGGCGACGGCGGCGGCGGCGGGTCGGCTGCTGCTTCTCCTAGCGCTGCTGCTGCCATGGCTGCTGCCTCTTCTGCAGGCACAAAGAAGCAAAAGAATTCGGCAGAGATGGTGGATCTTCTTACCTCGGAAGAAGACGGTGTTCATGACGACGAAGTGGAGGAGGAGCAACAGGAAGTGCTCCCGCAGATTGACCTGACAGCCACCGAAACAAAAGAGCGACATGAGACCCAAGCCTTGACCGAGGCCATGGAGAAGCTGCCGGAACGCGAAGCCAAGGATTTTGTCGACGAGGTGGGCGCTGGCAAACAGCATAAACCAGAAAGAGACGGGAAGAATAAATCGGCCACGATACCTTTGCCCACTCCTCCTACATCTCCCTCAGCCTTCTTCAGTGCCGCCGGTGCCGCTAGCAGCAAAGCCACCGCCTCCATGACTGGCAGCCCCGTCGACCTTCCGTGTGCACGTTATCAGCCCTCCTCTGACGGTTGTTGGTCTCGGGGGCAGCCGGCGCCTTACTTGCACCTTGCTTGGGCGTTCGAGCTGCTTTGTTCCACCACCCGCCGCCTGACAAAAGCCGATGTCCTCGTCAACATGTTTCGGTCGCTTATGGCCCTGGCCCCGGACGACGTCCTCCCTGCTGTGTATTTGTCAAGCAACAAGCTGGCCTCGTCGTTTGAGGGCATCGATATCAATGTGGGCGGCTCGACGGTGTCTGCGGCGGTGATTCACGCCACTGGGACGTCGTCAGACAAGATGAAGCAGTTGTATACGGAGTTGGGGTGAGTAGGGGGAGAAAGGAGGGAAAGGGCTGATCAAACGCTTGCCATCAAATAATAAATTGTATTATTTATTTGCCCAATCATATCGGAATCAACCTCCTGAAATACTTTCCTCCCTCTCCTCTCTTCCTCCCTTCCCAACATAGGGATCTCGGGGATGTGGCGCAAGCCCTGCGAGTGAAGCAGCGCCTCCTCGTGGTTCCTGAGCCCCTGACGGTGCGAGGCGTCTATCAGACTATAATCGATATGGCCAGCATGAAAGGTACCTCTTTTTTCCTTCCTCCCACCCTTTATAGCCACGGAACTAGCGTTCCTCCTTTCCTTCCTCCGTCCTTCCCTCCCGCGCGTCTTCGCTCCCGCTTCCCTTAATTTGACTCGCGGCATGTCTTCCAACAAACGACACCTACAATCATACGTACGCAATAATAAGGGCAAGGATGCGAGGGTCGGAAACGCATGATGATGGTGCGTCTCATTCGCTCGTGTCGAGGCCCCGAAGCCAAGTTCCTAGGTGAGTCTTGCCCTACGTTCCCTTCTTCCCCCCCCCCCCCTCCCTCTATCCTATTTTTTCCTTCCTTCCTTCCTTCTTTCTTTACATTCTTAATCTAAGGCTAGGCGGTATGTAGGGGAGGAGGTGGTAGTGGGACGATGGGACAGGGGGTAAATGGTTCACTGTACATGCATGCATGGTGATATAAATTTCGCTGGTGGTGATATTACCATGGCCGCCGTCATGCACTGTTTAATCAATACGAAAGGTACCTCTTATCCTCCGTCCCTCTTTCCATTCCTCACTGCTTTCCTTCCCCCCTCCTTCCCTCCCTCTTTCATCTCTCCTCCCTCCCTCCCTCCCTCCCCCCCCGACCCAAGTCCGCACCCTCGTCCAGAATCTCCGCACGGGCGCAACACTCACCAGTGTACTGGCAGCTCTTGCCATGGCCGCCGTCATGCACCACGCCGAGCGGGAGAAGGAGGGAAGGACCGAGGGAGGGACCGAGGGAGGGACGGGGAGGGGGAGGGGGAAGGCAGTGATGGAGGCACGGTTGAAGGCGGCGCAGGTGGCAGTTAAGGAATGCTACAACTGCTGGTATAAGTTTCCCTTCGCCCTCCCCCCTTTCATCTCTCTCTATGTCCATTCCTTTCACTTTTCACTAAATCGAAGACTCTAAAATCCTGCATACCCCTCCCTCCCTCCCTTCCTCCCTCCCTCCCTGCCTGCTACCTTTCTCTCTTCCTCAGTCCCGACATTCCCCGCATCGTCAAGGCCCTGGTAGAGGGCGGTTTGGACGCCATGCAGACGGCCTGTGAGGTAGCTGTAGGCACGCCGGTCAAACCTATGCTTGCCAAGATCTGCAGGTAGGGAGGGAGGGAAAGGAGGGGGGGGGGGAAGAGGGCGTTGTGTAGATTTTCCCGCCAGATGACTGATCCTTTCCTCCCTCCTTCCCTCCCTCCCTTCCTTCCTCCTTTCCTTTCTTACTCCCTAAGCGGTATTCCTGAGCTCATGGAGAAATACGGTTCCGAGCCGTTTACTTGTGAATTCAAATACGACGGCCAACGGGCCCAAGTACACCTCCTCAGCGACGGGAGCGTCAAGATTTTCAATCGCCATATCGAGGTCCGTACCCTCCACTCTCCCTATCACCCTCCTTCCCTCTCTCCTTCCTTCCATTTCTCCCTTCCTTCACTTCACGCTCTTTTCCTCTTCCCGTACACCCCTTTTCACCTCTCCCTCCCTCCCTCCCTCCCTCCCTCCCTCCCTCCTTCCCTCCCCTCCCAGGACATGACTGACAAATACCCTGACGTCGTCCAGCTGATGCACGACCTGCAACGAGCCCTCCGTTCCTCCCCCCCTTCCTCTCTCCCTCCCTCCCCCTCCGAGCAACCGTTGGTAGACGTCATCCTGGACACAGAACTCGTGGCTGTGGACCGAGCGCAGGGCAACAAGCTCCTGGCCTTTCAGACGTTGTCAACCCGAGGACGGTATGAAGGGAGGGAGGGAAAGAAGTGAGGGAGGAGGGAGGGAGGGAGGGAGGGAGGGGATGCGCGGTGTTCAGAACTATGACCTCTTGTCAATCCTTGTCTTTTTCCCTCCCTCCCTCCCTCTCCCTCCCTCCCTCCCTCCCTCTCTCCCTCCCTCCCTCCCTCCGTCGCAGCAAGGACGGGACCGCCGAGGGGGTCACGGTGCAAATCTGCGTGTTTGCCTTTGATCTCCTCTTCCTCAATGGGCAGTCGCATCTCAAGGAGCATCTTGAATCCCGGCGAACCCTCCTGTACTCCCTCTTTGCACCTGTGGTGGAGGGAGGGAAGGAGAGAGGGAAGGAGGGAGGGAAGGAGGGGGGGTTTGAAGGTCGTTTTGACTTTGCGACCCATAGAGAGACGAAGGACCCGGAAAAGGTGCAGGAATTTTTCACAGAAGCTTTGGAGGCAGGATGCGAAGGGATCATGGTGAGGGAGGGGGGGAGGGAGGGAGGGAGGGTGATTGTATGTATATACCGTTAATAGGGCACGATTTCTCTCATTCTTGCTCTCTGCTTCCCCCGCTCTCCTTCCTTTCAAACTAGTGCAAGTCCCTCTCCCACGAGTATGAGCCGTCCAAGCGGACTGAATCCTGGCTGAAGGTGAAGAAAGATTACATCGAGGGTTTGCATGACACTCTCGACCTGGTCCCTATCGGCGCCTGGTACATACCCCTCCATCCCTCCCTCCATCCCTCCCTCCATCCCTCCCTCCATTTCTCCTTCCATCCCTCTCTTCCCCCGTCCCTGCGCTTTTCTTCCAGTCTAGGCGCATGCCCTTCTTTCTTCTTTGTCTTGTCGTCCGATCCTCTTTTTCCCTCCCTCCCTCCCTCCCTTTCCTACAGGTACGGCAACGGCCGCAAGGCCGGTTGGTTCTCTCCCATCCTCCTCGCCTGCTACAACCCCGAGACCGAAGAGCTCCAGTCCCTCTGTCGGTGCATGTCGGGATTAACCGATGCCATGTACGCCGACACCACCAAATTTTATCAGAGTGAGGGGAGGATCATTGACGCGCCTAAGAGTTACGTCAGGACAGGGGAGACGTGCCCGATATGGTTCGACCCCTGTCAGGTTTGGGAGATACGGGGGGCGGAACTGACCATAAGCCCGGTGCATAAGGCAGGGGTGGGGTTGGTAGACAAGCAGAAGGGGATGAGTTTGAGGTTTCCGCGCTTTTTGAAGGTGAGGGAGGATAAGGGGGTGGAGGACGCAACGACTGCGGCGCAGATAGCAGAGTTGTTCAGGATGCAGGTTAGGAGGGTAGAGGTGGAGGGGGATGGGGAGGGTAAAGGAGGGGGCGGAGGGAAGCAGAAGAAGGTGGCAGCGGAGGAAGAGGAAGGAGGAGGGGTCGAGGAAGCGGAAGATTACTGGGAAGATATTTTGTAAGTGGAGGGTGTAAGAGGGGAGGTAGAGTTTAATGATTCAAAGAGAAGGACGAGGACATAGCTAGTGTACAGCAAGCCCTGGACCGACAAGCAGCCCGTGGCATATGCCAATGGGACGCAAAGAAGAAGAAAACTGAAGATAGTCCCGTGTATTTGTTCAAATGAGTGGATAAGTGCAGCTTGATATATAGTTTCTTTAAGTCTTGCGCGTGCATGGGTCGTGTTGTCGATAATATTTCAATTTTTGCAGCGCCATTGTTACTTGTATAAATTCTTGCCGTTAAATTCCGCTGTGCTTTGTCGTTATCGTCACGCCCGCTTCGACTTCTGAGTCCCGTCTCCTCTTCCTCTCTCTCCTCCTCCTCCTTCTCCTCCTCCTCCTCCTCCTCCTCGATTAGGGCCCGTCATCACCGTCCACATCAATTGTACCGGCCGCATCACCACCCAAACCAATAAATACATAGGCCACACAATTATCCTTGCCAGCGGTAGAAGAAACAAGCGCTGCCACCGCCACACACTCCCGATTTCCAGGTACGATTTGGGCGGGAAGGCATCCGCGCCAAAACTCATGTCTTCCCACGTTGTCCTGAACACCCCGCAGCTCTTGGCAAACCCTACCATCATCGAAGTTATCAACCGACTTATCTTTTCCGGGCCTAAATTTCCAAAATTCGATTGATTGACATCGAAAGCCAGTTCATGCAGGGCGTGCAAATCGGGGAGACGCCACTCGTTGTATTTGCTGAAGGGGTGGTCGAGGTCGTGGTGCATGGCATCCATGAGGACTTCCACATCCTCCGCCCCGGAATTAAATCCTTCGCCAATGGGAGGAATGACGCAGTGTGCGGCGTCTGCGTATGGTTGTGTGGGAAGGGCGGAGGAGAGTACGTCAGCAAGGGGGATGGAGTGGTTCTTAAGGTCACTGTGCAGAATCGTCTGTGACGCCTGGGCCCTAAATCCTTCACTGAAAGAGTATTGATGGAATGAGCCGCATCAGGGGACAGAGGAGCCCCGACCAAAAGAGGGATAAGTCAAAATAACAAAAATAATATCTGACCTTTTTTAAACACGTCACATTTACTCATGTACTCGACGCAAAAAACATGGAATCAAATCCATTGCCCCTCCCCCTCTTCATCATTTCCCCTTCTTGTTCTCCCACGCCTCTGTACGTACCACCCAGCAACACGCCCCACTCCCCAAGATTAAGTCGGTTAACCTTCACCATCGCTCCGCGAAAGCTCCTCCTCTTAAAATACATACTCAAATCCTCCTCCGTCAAGAATGGGGCCGCCAAGGGTGCCTTCTTCGTGACATATGCCCGCAAGGCCGCCACACGTGTAGGCGTCGATTCCGTGGCGAGAAGGAGATCTCGGGTTTGGGCAGGAAGACCATCATCTATCCCTAAGCCCATGACCCACACGTTGCCCTCAATGATTGACACGTAGATCCCGCTCATAACATAGTGATTCTCAGGTTTCAGGTACGGCGCCAAGGCTCCCGCACCAGGTTTAGAAAAGAGCAGTCGAAATTGAACCCCCCAGGGAGTGATTTGACTCTTGAAGCCCTCCACGTGGTTCTCTGCAAACGCACGCACCTCGCTCCAGACCCCATCGCATGCCAACATTCTTGCCCCCCCTCCCTCCACCGTCACTTCCTCATATGTCCGTGCCAGGTCAGGATCCGTCGCTGGCTGTTTTACGTCAAAGACCAAGCGGCGTTCGAGCAAGTCCAAGGACTTGAGGCGATGCCCCCACTTGATTTCAATCCGTCCTCGAAAATGCTTCCGGACCTCCTCATACAACATCTCGTTAATCATGCTCCGCGTAGTACCCACCACCAAGCCCGATGGTACCTCAGCGATCATCCGTCTGCCAGCATAAATCTTCCAGGCATCAACCATGACGCCCCGTTTGCGCAGGGCAATGGCCATGTCGGGCCTAGCCCGATCCAACGCCCTGGCCCCTCGAGGGTTGACGCCAACGGGATAGCTCTCTTGCAGATCCGTAATGAGGCCATCACGAGATTCGTATATTGTCACCTATTTTGGTGTGTGATTTGGTGATGCGGGAATACAAGGGTTTGAAGGAGGGTACAAGGAGGGCGGGAGGGCGGGCCATGTTGATGCAAACTCTCTTCGGCGAGTAAGGCTTAACATCAACAACGACATACCACCTCTATCTTCTGGACAAGAGTGTACGGTGATGCCATCCTTGAGGCGTGTGTGTTTTACCTGAAGGGCGTCGATCTCTTGGACCAGAAGGATTGCGGCCAGGAGACCCACGGGGCCCGCCCCCACAATAATGAAGTGCCGGTCTTCGGGATGCAACTTCTGGCCTGTTGTCTCGCCCGACGTCGTCATAGCGTGCGTTTGTGTGTTTGCACCGGGCCTCTATGGATGTGTGTGCCGGGTATGGACGAGCGGAGACGGGATAAAGAGCGTGAGAAGCTCAATGAATGGACTTGCAGGAAGCTTACTGCTGATTTGTGAGAAGGGGCTTGCAGGCTGGTGGTGTCCAAACCGGCTCTTGAGCTCACAAATCGTGGCGACATCCTCATGCACACAAGACACAGGATACACCCGCAAATAAATATCATGGCCAGCCTCACGTTGCTCCTGTCATCCAGGCTTTTGACCTCTCTTTTCCTATGCCTTTTGATGGCTGCCTTTTGGAGCACGACGCTCGCCTTTGTCCCTCCTTGCTGTCACAGCAGCAGCGGCCGCCGCCAAGTGAAGGCCACGACGACGCGCATGATGGCGGAGCGATTCTACTCCAAATGGAGCCGGGCGGATTTCGTGCTCAAGAGCGCACTGGCTGCGGTACGTTGAAGTGTGGAAAGCAAGAAGGATGAAGGAAGCGAAACAGGAAGGGGGAGGAAAAGGGAAGGGGGAGGAAAGTATGGGAAAGTTAAATTACGCAGTACGTAGGCATCAATCATCTCACCCTTCCTCCCTCCTCTGCATACCCTCTCTACAGGCGGCAGTTATTCCAGTGATCAAGGGCGGGACCATGGCGCGCGATGCCCAGGCCACCGAGCGGGTAGTGTTGCCCGTCAAGTACGTGGAAGGAATAATAGGAGGGTGGTAGGAAAAGCTTCGACGAGATAGATTCCTTCATTATACTTGTTCTTCTAATACAGCAAAGAAAATTGTGTCAGTTTGTCATACTCCATTTCTTTTTTCTCCTATTGACAGAAATGGCAAACTTGCCACCGACGAAGACGAGGAAAAAGACAGCCCCCTCGCCTTCTCCTCTGCCAAGGGCGTGCCTCTGCGTTTCCCCCTCCACAAAAGCCAAGAGCAAGCCCTGTCTGAGCTTCAAGAAGTGGTCGTCCGCGTCGGAGGCCGCTTGTCTAAGGCCCGTGGGGGTTCTCGAAGCGATGTGCTCCGTGCCGCGTTCCAGTCGAATGACGACGATTTGTATTTCCGATTTGGCGGGGACGGAGGTAGCAGTGGGTATAGCAGTGTGCTGCAGGCGAGCGTGGGTAGAGATGTGGATAATATGAGATTGATGAATGCATTGGCGGATGGATTGGCGTCTAAGGGGTGGTTGGCGGCGGGCTTTCCCTTATCATGTGATCCTGCGATGGGCCAGTATTATTCCCAGGAGTTTAAGTGCACGGTGTAGTGATGAGCCGTGAGGGCAAGAAATTAATTGACGACATGAAGGGGAAATGAAATTGTATGCTCAAGTCCTTCTCGCTTCGTGTTGTTATTCCTTTTAAAACTAACCATGGACTTGCCCGAGCGCAGACGATACGAGCACAACCTCCTCCCCCTTCCAATACTTGCCCGGATCACGCCCGCCCTTTCAATCACCTGTACACCAACATCACTCCACACACACTGGGATAACATCTGTCCTGCATATTAGGGCAAGCAAGGAAAATGAGCTGCAGCATGGAGGGCCAAGGCGGAGTCTACCTAGCTTTAAATTCAGCTAAAGGTTGTCTGCCTTTCACGCACATCATAAGTTGTACCACAATTACACACAGACCACGCAATGCCGCCGCGACTAAAATCAAGACCATCACCAGCGCTGCATCCGTCCTCCTCCGTAGTAATCTCCCTCATCTTCCTGTACTTTGTCCTGTCTGTGGATGCCTTTCAATTTCTGCAGCCTCTACCATACAGTAGAAGGTTCCTGCATCGCAACCTCCATCTTCATCGCCATCTCAAAGCCGCTCGCACGGCCTTGCCACCTAGTGTTGTCGTGCCTGAACATTTAGCCTTGGTATTAGACGGTAATGGACGTTGGGCGCAGCAGCGGGGGTTGCCGCGTGGCGCGGGGCACATGGAGGGGACCCAAAGGGCGTTCGACGTCCTGAAGACGTGCCAGGTGAGGAAGGAATCTGGAGAGAGGGTTGGGAGAGTTTCGTATAAGAAACGACGAGAGCATGAGGGTGCATGTTACACGAATTTGCGTCACAATATAGAAATCTAATCCTCAACGTTCCAACCACTTCAATGGATATTATCGCAGGCCTTGGGCATTCGCACAGTGACCCTCTATTGCCTCAGCACGGAAAATTGGAGCCGGCCCCAAGCCGAGATCATCATAATCCTGGGCTGCATTGAGAATTCTCTCCGAGCTAACCTGGAGTATGCTCACAAGAACCGCATCCGCCTCGTCGTGATTGGGCAAATGCACCGACTCCCCCTAAGCCTTCAGGCGCTGGTGACACGGGCCGAGGCAGAGACTGCGGGCTACACACAGGAGGATGGAATGACGGTGTGCTTGGCATTAAGCTACGGTGGACGCGATGACATTGTCCAGGCATGTCGCGCCTTGGCTAAACAAGTGGCTACGGGCGAGGTCCACCCGGAAGAGATCGATGAGACCTTGTTTGAGTCACGACTAGCAACTCATCAAAAGGGAATCCTTCGTCCTCCAGACCTAGTTGTCCGCACATCTGGAGAGCAGCGATGGTCCAATTTTATGCTTTTTGAATGCGCATACTCCGAATTCTTTGTTTCAGAGGCCTTGTGGCCCGATTTTAGGCAAGAAAATTTGCTTGCGGCCTTGGAAAGTTATGGGCGGAGGAGAAGGCGCTTTGGCAGAGTGACGGAATGCAAGCCGGCAGCTGCTGCAACAACAGAGCAACGAGGTGGGAAAGCAGATCACGGAAGAGTGTAATGTAACCCGGTATTAAAAATCCACGAGCATGTACGATTAACACTGGCTTGTTATAGGAAGCACAAAAAAAGCCGGTAAAGTAAAGAACAAGGGGCTCTGTCAACTGTACTGTTGTTAAAAAAAATGTCCATTCTTTCCTCGGTGCTCCTCATTTCCCACCATGACTGCACTTATTTGCCTAGTTTCCAATGTTTGGCTCGCGTGTCCTTCCCGCTTTATTCTTACTTATCAATCTCTATCTTCGCCACAACTTGACACATATTTTATGTTTATTCGTCACGATCGACACCTCCCCGCCTCTCCCTTATTAGTTCTTACTTGCCCTCTCTTACTCTACCCGCCGCTTCCACCGCGACTGCTCCGGCCTCCTGCTTTTCCTCATCATTGTATTTCCGCGCGTCCCGAACCCCTGGCAGCAATTTGACGGCGGGCAAGCCGTGCCATTGCGTATGTGAAGGCAACTCCTCGGACCGCAGGACTAACGACATGGAGCTCAAGGCACAGTGGTCCCCCAGTACTGCACCCAACAGGACCACCGAGTCCGAACCCAAGCTGCAAAAGTTGCCCACTTTGACGGGACCCGTTGTTCGCACGCGATCCTGAAACAAATGCGCTTGTAAGGAAGCCGTGCGTTCCATGTTGCAATAATCACCCACGGTGCAAAGGTCAGGTTCGCAAAAGTAAGGAAATTCTAGATAGGCTCGACACCCCATCCGCACGCCCATGGCCTGATTCACGAGTTGCATCCATACTGTTCCGCTAATTAATGGATAAGTGTGGGTGTGCAGTAGGTTCTCTTCTATACGCTCTACAAATTCAGTTCGCCACACATATATTCCGTACAGTGGGTACGACCCCGCACGGTACCGGCCTATGACAACCCACTTCCAAAACAAGGTAAGGAAGGCCGCCACTATGCCTTCCCCAATAACAAGCAATGGCAGCGTCAGCAAGTATGTCACGAGGCTGGCACTGCTGTTGTTCCCGTTGTAGCACCAAGTCATGGACACGTACAGCAGAGCAAAGCATGACGCCAACGAGATCTGTAATAGGAGGAACCCCACGCCTTCCACTACATAGCGTACAAATACCATCCAACTTGGTGGGGTATACGTGTTAATAGCATGATGCGAAAGTTCAGCCCGCTTTTGTACCCGAAAGGGTGGGCAGCCAAGCAAAGTCTCCCCAGGGGCAGTTGTTGCCCTCTGTGAGGGTGGCAGTGTCAGGACTCCGACAAGCACATCTTGGGGTAAATGCGTGCCGCCTTCCACGACTGAATTGTTGCCCACAAAGGTCCGATCTCCGATTGATACTGGTTGTTGCGTCACTATCCCACTATCTACATGCGGCATACCCAGCATCACGTCGTCTGCCACAAAAACTTGGTCCCCAAGTGTTAGACGCTCAGCACAAACGTTTTCAAATGCCGAAATTTCTGCATAGTGCCCAATATGTGCGCCCATCAGCTGGTACCACAGCGGTAAATATAGAGTTCCCCGAAGCTGTTTGGTGTACACGGCCAGGGAATCCATCAGATTATTTACTGCCCAATGTCGAAAGAATGTCCACGACCTCAGGGGGTAGGTGGTCTCCTCCTGCAGACCGCCGAGCAGGAGGAGGCGCTTGAGTACTGCCACAAGACATGTCCTGGCGAAAAAAATGCCGATCTGTAATACCATCGAGAGCCAAGTGACATGAAGCAGTGTCGTACCTGCCGCGTGCCAGCGGGTAGCCACAGGATCATCCTCTGTTACGGATGGCACCGGCACCGCACGAAGCATGTAGAGGAAGGGCATCAGAAAGCTGGCTTCCAGGACCTTTTCAAACACGCACCACAGAATTTGTAGTATTCCAATGATACCACTGGTGCCCGTTGGTGCTGAGCTGCTGTCTTCATTAAAGCCCACAAAAACGATTGGCGCCCCTGCCCAAATCTGACGAGTCGGCACGCGGGTCGCCGAAGGCACGAGAGACAAGGCTTCGATCTTGCAGTAGTCGTCCAGGCAAACTTCCGACTGGACCATGGCACGGACGCCCACTGTCACGCCTCGACCCAGAATTACCTTGCGCAGCTTCAGGTAGTTCCCTTCTATGCTTACGGCGCTCACATTGGCTTGACAGTTGAGTGTGCAGCCGTCCCCAATTGTAACCAGATCGTATCCCTCCAGACTGCCCTGTAGATAGATGCCTCGACCCATGCGAGAGCCTAAGGCCCAGTGATACCATGCCACCACAGGCGTGCCCTTTAGTGACGCCATATAAAAGAGCCGAAATACACTGTCCAAGGACTGCACGAACCAAAAGCGCAGGTGGTATGATTGCCATAGAGGATGGTCGCCCTCCTGAACGCGCCCGAGCATGAGCCACTTAGTCGCCACCAACACCACAAACGCCAGCGGGATGAGGGCAACGGAGACGCCCGTGAGCATCGCCAGCAACTTGAGCGTGGGTAAGTCCTTGTAGTTGAAGTACAGGAGATATACACCTAGGCCATTAAGTCCCATATAGGCCGCAACGATGTACATGGCAGCCAGTTGGACCAGATCGGCAAGAATGGTGGTGGCCATGCATGGAACATAAGGTGGAGATGAAGCAGACGACACTTGACTGCAACCGTCAGTGAGCTTAGTAGCGTAGGGTCTCTCTTCCTCGCTATTGAGTGTCACAAATTGTGGTGCCGTCGTCGATGTCGCTGCTGAGGCTGTTTTGGGACTCAAAGACCTGAGGACATCCGAAAGTGATCCTACTGCGCTATGGTTGTAGATATCTCGGGCTGCAACGGCGGGATATTTATGTCGGAGCTTGGTGACCAGCATGGAGACTAGTAGCGAGTTGCCACCGAGGTCGAAGAAGTCCGCGTCAGTTGCCTCTGGGCTTGCCAGTGTTTTGGCTGGCAGACCTAGCACGTGCTCAAACGCTGACGTTACCGCGCGCCGATGCTTATCATGCTCTTCCTCTAGTACGTCACCACCGGTCCTCGCCACAGAAACGTCACAACTAGCCCCCAAGACACGCGACAATGACCTCGTCAAGCTTTTACCAAACGCTCGGCGAGAGGCGGGACGTAAGACTTGAGGGAAGCGGCGTCGGTCAAGCTTACCAGAGGGCAAGATAGGAAAGGCAGTCACCGGCTCGATGTGCGACGGAATCATGAATGCTGGCAGTTTCTCACGCATGGCTTGCATCACCGCAGCTGTGTTCAGGAACAAGGTACCCTCATCTCCAGCCGCAGGCACTACAAATGCTACAAGCTGCTTCATCGTCCCAGGACCTTGCTGTTGCACGTCTATCACTGCACATTGAATCCCTGGCAGCCCACATAGCACAGCCTCAATCTCACTAGGCTCTACACGGTATCCGCGGATCTTGACTTGAGCATCCGTCCGCCCGTAGTATTCAATTTCGCCCATGCTATCTGGGGCTAGCGAGATCCGCGCCAAATCGCCACTCTGATACAATGGGTAGCGGCAAGATTTGCCGGATCGGAAAGGATCAGGCTTAAATACATCCTGAGTCTTGTCCACCAGGTTTAGGTACCCCGTACGGGAGACGGAAACACCGCCAATGACTAGCTCCCCAAGCGCCCCAGGAGGCAGCAGGTTCAAATGCGCATCCAGCACGTAGCACTGGTAGTTGGGCAAAGGTCTGCCGATGGTGATGCGGCGCACAGAAGATTCAAAAGAAGCAGTAGTTCCATATTCCTTGTAGGTGGCAACAACGGTGGCCTCAGTAGGACCGTATGTGTTAAAGAAGCGGCGCCCGCAAGTTGTCCAGCGCGCCATAAGCTCCTTAGGGCATGCTTCCCCGCCCGTGATAATGATCCGAACATTGGGGAGCAGCTGTGTGTCCCAATTGTCACCATTTTGACAACATTCCAGAGCTCCCAAGGTAGCGAGAAGTGTCGGAACAGTTGAAAGACAAGTCACACCTAACACTGCCAAGTAACGAGGAAAATCGGGACCCGAGCGCATCAGCTCCTTAGTACCCACCACCAGTGCCGCACCATTATGCAGAGCCATCCACATCTCCTCCACCGAGGCGTCAAAGGATGGAGAGAAACCTTGCAGGACCCGATCTGAGGGTCGAATTCCGTAAATGTACGCTTCAGCCTGTATGAGGTTGAGTGCGTTAGCATGGCTAATCTGCACGCCCTTGGGTCTGCCCGTCGAGCCTGAGGTGTAGATGACATAGCACGGCGCTTCCACGGCATGAGATATCACTGTACGGAAAAGACGTGTCGGAGGTTCTTGAGCCAAAGCTGCCGAATGTAAGGGGTCATCCAATATGACCAAACGGAAGGGTCGATGTGACATCTCCTCCTTGGCTTGGACACGGGGAGCAAGAGCTTGCATTGTCACCAGCGCCACGGCTCTTGAATCCTCTAGCATAAATTGAATGCGGTCGTCGGGATAGTCGGTGTCAATCGAGACGTAGGCAGCACCAGCTTTTAACACGCCGAGCATCACAACGTAGAAGGCCACGGACCTCTCCAGGAAGATGCTCACAATGTCTTCGTTTTGAAGGCCCTGCCGTCGCAGATGATGGGCAAAACGGTTGGCTTGTTGTTCGAGCTCCCCATATGTGACTTCTTGCACGCGTGCGGGATAATGGTCTATATCGCTCTCCTCTTCAGAAACGGGGCCTACCACTGCCAGGCGGCTCGGGGCTTCGTCAACGCGCGCCTCAAAGAGCTCATGAATGCCTTGCCGGAGTGGTAGGAACAGCATCTCTGTCTGATTCCACTCGCTCACCATTCGTTTTGTATCCATAGGGCTTACGACAGGCACCAGATCTTGTCGCACGGACATGTCTTGACAAGCGTGGGTAAGCAGCGTCTCCCAGCAGCGCATCATGGCCTCCATCATGTTGCTCGAGAAGAGACGTTTGTTGTAGAGAAGGGTAAAGAAATGATCTTCCTCAAGGATCATGCAGATGTCCGCTACACAAGAGATAAGAGGCGTCACAAACGATAATTGTGGCCATTCTCTGGGCGGGGAAATAAGCATGTTGTCTCGTACCACAAAGGCTCGGGTGCTCAAGTCATCACCGTCGATGGAGACAAAGGAATTCAGGGGCGCATGGTCTTGCAGGAGGGCGTGAATTTTTTTGGCTGCCTCGATGATTGAGATTTCTAGCCCAGCGACCCCATGTAAGGGTACACCCACCCAGGCACCTCGCTCGATGATCATGGCCAGCTCGATCTCGGGCTCTCGCATGTACCGCTTCATCAAGAGGCCGTACAACGCCAGCATGGTCGCTTGCTTGCGCCCGAGGTGGTCCTCATTCTTGTAAGGGATATCATTAAATTTAACATTTAAGGCATCGGCATCATTGTCATCATGGTACTTCAGAAGAGGCAACGTTGAAGCCGAGCGCACAACACCAGGTACATACTCTTGCTCCTCCACTTTGGCCGCCCGGTCGTAGTCTGTGGGAAGTTTTTCGCAGGAAATCTGGCAAAGTAGAGTGCCAAAAAAGTCCATGACTGCACCAGAAATAGATGTGACCGAATAAATTGGAGGTCTTGAAAGGTGTGGCTCTTGCGTTTGTGCTGTGGTATGGCGAAGGGGAGGGGCAAGAAATGGGTGTAAAAATTAGGATGAGGACTTGGAAGCACATGCCGAGGGACAAGGCAAGTAGATTCACCTCTCATTAAATCGCTCAGTCGCATCGTGCGCTGGATGCCCATTTCGAGCCGTCACGTTTCCCTCAGCACGCTGTTGCTGCCGTGTATGGGGAGGTTTGACGGCAGTTGTTTTGAGACGTTACGCGCGCCCATTTTGACCCATATTCGAACGAGAGGAGAGGCCTTGGACATCCAAGACTGTGCCCTATGCACGCCTCTTAGGCTTCTGTACAATCCGAGAATATATGTCTATAAGATCTATGCCTTAATTTATCAGTACCACGCCTCAGTCGTGCTAATGGCCAGCCGCAAGTTGTGTTGTCCAATTACCATGCAAAACGTTCCTCTCCCCAAGCCTCATTCGTCATCTCAACCTCGCCTTCCTACACACAACACGGTACAACACAGGGTGCACGTCTTATCACGACATTCCAATGGACCCCATTCAGAACAAGGTAGCCGAGCTCTCCATCGTTACGCGCGGGACACCGATAGCCGACCGCGGCGTCATCCATCCCGGGATTGTCAATATTCGAGGTAAGGAGGACTAAGCAAGGAAGCTTGAATGGAGGACCCGCAAGACGAGTGCGTGAGCTATTTGATGGAGTGCAGAATAAGAGCACGATTGAGAGAAGGATTTGGAGAGGAGGGCGGCAGCAAGGTGGTGAAACACGCGTGAACAGTGCCTCGGGGGTGGCGATAAAAGCAAGCTGAGAATGGCCACAAAGGCAGCAGCAAGAACAAATCCAAGTGCACTCAGCTTTTTCCTCCTATCACACATCCCTTTACACCATACATCTAGTGTTGGCAGCGAAAGGTATCAAATCCCTGGAGATCCTGGGCAAACCCGATACCTACGTGGTGGTGCGGTACGGCGGCGAGGAGCATAGGACCAAGGAGGTGGACGACTGCGAAGACCCGATCTACGAGGATGACTGGGTGTCGACCGGGGGTATGGCTGTAAATGAGTTTGTAGAAGTGTCAATTATGGAGAAGTACACAGTGCGGGACAAGGAGCTGGGCAGCCTCAGATGTACGTGGGGTAGCTCGAACATCCGTGTGTGTCTTTGCGTGTGTCTATTTTATACATTCGTAGATTTTTCAATTTGGGACTCTCTTATATGACTCTCCTTCTTTTGTCTACCCATCCTTTTCTCTTATCCTATCACTTCATCTCCCTCATTTATTCCTGTCCTCCCTCCTCCCCTCCCCTAACACCCCCTCCTCCAGTCCCCGCGGACTCATTCGCGCATAATATACTAGAGGCCTCCTGGTTCGAGCTGGAACGCGATGGCGAGGTGTGTGGGGAAGTGTGCCTTGCCGCCCGCTTTACCCCTGTTGTCTGCAGTGGCATGGGAAGGTCAGGGAGCAACAGCAGCAGCAGCAACCGCTTTGGGGTCGGATCTGTCGAACAAGCTGTGCAATATTTTTCGGGGCCGCGACCTTGGTACATGCGTGGCGGCTTTTACTATGACCTAAGCAAGCGGGTGTATCGACGTGTGAAGCACATCCCGCTCGTGGGGTTGGGACCGTCGATGGGGGAGTGTGTCGTGGAAGGGGTGCTCACTCACATTGTTTTGCGGAAGCAACCCGGGGAGATGGTGGCAACGGAGAGCGGCATTGCACGGCTGGACCACGTCGTGACTGGGCTGATTACGACGATTGATGTGGGCATCGATCAGACCAAAGACCAGGTCTTGAAGAAGGCGGTGGCATTGAAGAAACAGATGACTGGGGAGATGGTCGTCGTCGAGCCCCCGGCGCAACAGCAGCAGAAGCAGCAGATGAAGAAGAGTAGTGGGATCATTTGGGGGCTAGTGGAAGGGACTGTGGCCCATGTGGCCAGGCCGGTGACAAGCTACGTGCCGATTGTGGGAGGGTTGGGAGTACAGATTCTTGATTACATCGTCCCTCCCCCGCCACCCACCGAGATGAGCTTGGAGGCGAGGATGTCTGCTGCTGCCACTACTGCCGCTGATTCTGCTTCGACGGAAGGAGGGGCAAGCCCTATTCCTACAGCTGATGTATCGGCGTTTGACAAGCCCATAAGGAAGAGCAAGATGTCCGCCAGCGGATTCTGAGAAAATTTGCCCTTCATCCCTCCCTCCCTCCATCCCTCTCTCCCTCCTTATTCTACCACACCTATAGAGAGGTATCTCTTCCCCTCCTCTTCTCTTCTCATATTTTAATACACATCCCTCGTTCGTCATTCACTCAATCGGCTGCCTTCCCGCGTGGCGCTCGCCGCAGTACATATACACGATTTTACGCACACTTACACACAACAAACAAATTGAGGATAATCAGCAGTAGCTGCAGGAAGGAGGAGGAAGCAAAGGAAGGAGGGAGGGAAGAAGGTAAATTGGCAGGAGAAAAGTTAAGCTGAGAGAGAAAGAGAATCAATACTTAAACAGGAAAGCAAGAAAGTAAAAAGAAAGAAAAAAAGAGAGCCTTGCGACTTTTCATTCGTTTACACGTGAACAATAATAAAAGCGGGAGGGCTGAATACCCACGCGAATTGTTTTCATTTCTTAGCTTCTGTTAGGTAGCTGTGATGCTTTGGTACTTTATCGGCGTCGCACAGACACGAGGTGTGTGCTGGGTTTTATTCGTCGTCGTCGTCGTCGTCGTCGTCGTCGTCGTCCTCGTCGTCGTCGTCGTCCTCGTCGTCGTCGTCGTCGTCGTCGTCATCCTCATCCTCATCCTCATCATCGTCGTCGTCCTCCTCTTGGTCCTCCTCATCCTCGTCATCCTCCTCCTCCTCCTCCTCCTCTTCCTCATCGTCACTTTCATCCTCCTCCTCCTCCTCCTCGTCGTCGTCGTCTTCCTCGTCCTCGTCGTCTTTCTCATCGTCTTCCTCGTCCTCGTCCTCGTCCTCGTCCTCCTCCTCCTCATCATCATCATCATCATCATCATCCTCGTCCTCGTCCTCCTCTGCTACGACCTCCACCTCTTTGTTCACCTCCTTTTCTCCTTCCTCCACTCTTTCACTCTTCCCCTCCCCCGCAATTTCTCCCCCTGCCTCCTTTTCTTTCTCCCTCCCATCCTCGCCCTCCTCATCCACACTAGCTTCGTAATAAGTCGATCCTCCTCCATAGTATCTATTTCCTTTCGTCTGGACTTCATCCAAATGTCCCTCTGAAAACAAAGTATGTGCGCCTCCTCTCCTTGGCTTCGCCTTTTTCGCCTTCGCTTTTGCAGCCAGCACATCCGCCGACACCACCTTCCTCTCCTTCCTCCCCTCCTTCCCTCCATCTTTCCCTTCCTCCATTACCGGGGACACGATTACCAAACTCAAAATGACTTCCCCACCACCCATTTCGAGGTCTCCTAGCTTCTTCCCTCCCTCTTTCCCTCCTTCCAGGTACGTCCTTACCACCGGCACGCGGGCCACGAGTTTTAATCCACCCACGGCTGCTTTCGCGGTTTCTTTTTCCTTGTCCATCCGGACTTTTGTGAAAACGTCATCGAGGGTAGCCGTGGGTCCAAGACCTGTCTTTAAGATGCTTCCATCCGGCAGGCGAATGGAGAGAGCAGTGAAAGCCCGACGAGGCACCATCTGAGGTTTGGATGCTGGCATTCCACCGGGAGCTGTAGCAGCAGCAGCACCGGGTTTTGGCTTGACAGCAGAGGAAGCATGAGGAACAGAGATCGTACTACTGCCCTTCTTGCCTCCATCAGCCGCTGTTTTCGGAGATCCAGCATTTGCATTAGCAGCCTTCACGGGCGCCGGCCGCCTCAAGGATTTACTCCTGAAAATCGGTGCCCCTCCTGCTCCTCCACTCACCCCCCCCGGCCTTCCCCCGCCTCCTATCCTGACTCTCGCCAAAAATTTGCCAATTACCTGCTCTGCGGCAATGATAGGAGCTCTATTCCTGTGCTTGAGGATCAACGTCCCTCGTCCTCCCTCGTCCCGAAAGCCCACTTTTTCCAAGATCCGAATCGCGGGCGGGTACGGTCCTAGGCGTGATTGAAACGCTTCTTTTTCCATATTAATACTTCTGAATTTCTCCCCCTCCTTCCCCCCAAAATGTTTCATCAAGTTGGACAAATAGGCACTCACTGTCTTTATTGCTCTCATCGCCCCCTCCCTCCCTCGCCCTTCCTCCCCCCCGTCCCCCCCCTCCTCGCCCAACTGAATCACCTCCTCCACCAGTCCTCCCACAGCCCGTTCAAGCTTTTCCTTCCTCGCGGCACCGAACGAGGCCAATCCCGCAAGATGCGCCAGCTTCCCCCCCATCCTCTTCAAGTCTTCCTCTGTCTTGGCATTGGGATCCTTGACTAAATCAACCTCTGGCCTCTTCGAGCCCATCAACAAGCGCATCATAAAGTCCTGAAGCGTCGCCTGGGGCGGCATCCCCACAAAGCAATCCACCAATTCCCCCTCTCTGAACGCAAACACCGACGGCAGGGCCTGCACGGACAGCATGTCACTAACTCCCCGATTTTTATCCGAGTCCACCTTCACGAGTCGGAACATTCCTCCTGATTTAACGGCCAGCTCCTCCAACATGGGTCCTAATTGCTTGCACGGTCCACACCAATCCGCGTACACGTCAAGCAAAACAGGCACAGGGGACTCTATAACCAAACTCTGGAGGTCCGCTTCCGTACTCTCAAACACTACATCCTCCCTTTTCACCGCTGGGACGGAAGGCTTGGCTGGCCCCGCCTTCTTTTTCGCTGGTGCTGCCGGCTTTTTGGCCGCAGAAGCAGGAGGAGTAGGAGTTGGGGCAGCAGCGGTAGTAGTAGCAACAGTGACAGCTGCAGCTGGCGTGTTTTTGGATTTCTCCCGCTGGGCTAAAAGGGCCTGTCGGGCCACGTCCTCATCCCACCCTTCCTTTACCATCTCCTCCACGGCAGCATCGAGGTCCCGCGCCATGCTGTCTTGGTCAAGAATTTCAAATGCTGTGGGGAGGTCACCTTTGGCCATTGTGAGGAGCTCGAGGGCGTCGGTTTGGGAGAGACCCTTGGCGATTAAGGTGTTGACTCCATCGACGTATGCGGGAGGGATGTGGATCTTTTCGGCCTTTGTCTCGTCTTCGGAAGAAGGCGAGGAGGGAGACGGAGGAGGTGGGGTGGAAAATACAGGAGGAGGAGGAGGTGGAGGAGGAGGAGGCGTGCTGGCGGCTGTGGGAGGGGCGGGGGCAGCTGGCGCTGGTGCATGGGCCGGGGAAGGAGAAGAATAAGGTGCCGCTGGTACTTTTGGTGGTGTTGCCGCAGGTGCCTGCGGTTCTTCAGAAGATGGTGGAGAGGATCGAGGTGTTACTGCTTCCGTAACTCCACCTCCACCTCTACCTCCAACTCCTTCTCCTCCTTCGATGTGAGTGCGTCGACCTTTCTCATTTCCCTCGAGCATTGCCGCCGCAGCCGCTACATCATAGCGAGCTGCATGCAAAGCCTGCTCAGCCTCCTGAGCAGTATGTCCTTTACCCACCAATTCATGCACTTGCACAGAGAAGTAATCAGGGTGGGGCTTGTCTGTATAAGCAGCAGGAGCAGTGGGGGCAGCAGGAGCAGCAGTGGCGGATGCGCTGGGATTGCCGGGCATGTAGCAGACGTCGCCGTCGCAGACCATCCCAGGAGGGATGGCGGGCGTTGCTGCTGCATGGTTATTCTCATGGTTGCAGTGTTCTCCGTGCGAATGGTGCGCGTGGGAGTGCTGAGAGTGAGGATGGTCTTTCCCCGCTGCGGCAGCAGCAGAAGCTGCAGCAGCACCTGCGTCCTCACCTTCTTCATCGTCAGGCGAAGCAGCGCCGCCGCGGACACCCCACAGCAAAGCAGACGGTGTAGTAGAAGAGGGATTGGGCCCATTTCGTCCGCAAAATCCACCACATACGCGCAATTGTAATGACGACGTCCTTCCTTCCACTACTCGAACCATCATTTGGCACGAGGCTAGCACAAGAAGCACCAGCACCAGGGACGTAGGCAGTGGCAAAAACCAAACTCTTCTCGACGCTGCCGACGAGGCCATCCTTGCCGTCTTATCTGGTTATAGTAAGGGCCTGTAATGCGTGTGTCTTGTGTGTGCACGACCCCTGTGAGTGTGGTGTGTGGAAGGGCACTGCCCTTGGCAAGTTGAAGGGATGAGAGTCGAGGAGCCTTATGATGAGCGGCAGGAAATGTTTTGACAAAGTCTTCACGAAATGAAAATGAGCAACGCAGAAAAAGCTCCGCTTATCCTTCTCATCCTTCGTGTGAAAGAATTTGGCGTGGATAAGCAGTGATGCCATCCATTGCTGGTTTTGGAATGGAGGGATTAGCAACGCTAGCTCGATCTCTCTCTCTCTCTCATCTCTCTTTCCTGTGCGCTCGCTCAACACGCGCCACCGTGTGACAACGGCCCATCGCAAGACACATGTCTCATGATGCCCCTCCCTCTTTCCCCCCACCATCACGCTGCACAAAAGGTTTTGATTGGGCCAAGACCAGCAGCCGTACTCTGAGTGGATATCGGCTATACTGGGACTCTTCACGACGCTCCATCCCAAGCAAAGCCATGTCATCACCCTCGTCGCATTCGTGCGCCGCCTCTCCGCCGCCGGACGTGGCAGTCTACTCCTTCCTGTCTGCTTATGACGACGACGAGAAGGAGGAGGATGATGATGAGGAGGAGGAGAAGGAAGGAGAGGAGGAGAGGGAGGATGAGGTCGATCAGCAGCCTCAGGAGCGGGGGCGACAAGAAGCGTCGGACGCCATGTCTGAATCTGGCGAGTGCTTCCTGGACCAGTTTGACGAACACTTACCCCAGCATCACCATCCCGCCGCGGCCGCATTGTGGGAGGAAGACTCACCATATTTCGCAGAGCGGGCGCATAACTCGGTAGGTAATTCTCATCCCCCCTTTTCGTTGTTCTGGACGCTGTCAAAGACGTTGCTGAGCCCAGTACCTTTCCATCCCTCCCTTCCCACATTGCAACCCTCCTTCTCCCTTCCACACCATCCAATTCCATCACACCTCAACCCCAAAATCTATCCAGCTACGAGACGTTCAAGAATGCTCCAGCAATATCAAAGAGTTGATCAAGGGCATGAAAGACCTCTGCAAGGCATCCACCACCATGAGCAACGCCTCCAAATCCCTGGCCAAGAGTAATAAAGAAGTCGCCACGAAAATAGCCAGCCTCGGGGGAATAGAAGTTGTCCCTCTCCTCCACCGCTTCGCTAACATCCTGGATGAAATGGCCACCGCACACGACATGCTTGTGCACTCCCTCACTCAATCCTTCGTCGTCCCTCTGCAAACGTTCTGCAGACACGAAGCAGACAAGGCCAGCGACTACGAAAAAAGCTACCACTACGAAAAACATGCATTCACCGATTCCCTTGGCAAGTTGCTTCGAGGACCCCTCAGACCCAGTAGCAAGACCCCTCCGGCCGTTGCACTCACGAACCGGGCACAGGACGTGGGGCTGAGACGGCGAGGCATGGAGCAAGCACGACACCGACTTGCCCGTACAGTGGATTCGCTGGACGTGAGACGAACGTTGGAGTTGACGGAGGGAGTAGTTGCGGTCCTATTTGCATTTCAGGCACATCATTCGATGTTGGTGGATTCCATGTCGACGCTCGGCCCCTCCCTAGAGGAGCTGAGGGCGTCTCAGAGCAAAGCCAGGGATGGTCTCAAGGTGGGAGACGAGCAATGGGAACGACGGGCCGAGATGTTGGACATGCTGCTGCCAACAGAGGTGGCTGAACGGAGCGTGGACACGTGCGATGAAGCGCGATTCGCCCACCTCTCGACGGTGGAAGCTGCTGCGGTTAGCCCTCTTTCTACCTCTTTGCTTGATCTGGTTGACCGGAGATTTGGAGTGTTGGAGATTCAGGAGAGTCTTAGAAGGACTTTATTCCAGCCACGAGCGGCGCCGGGAGTGCACCACGAGAGCTTTTTGCACATGCGAGTGCCTACAAAGGGACTAGGTGGGTGAGAGGGAGGGATGGGGGGAGGGAGGGGAGGTGGGAGGGCGAAAGGGGGGGATGGAGGGTAGCGAAGAGAGGGGACAGAGGAATAGTCCACATATGATTCATAAATTCTTCAAACCTGCCCTTTCCATCCACCTCTCTCTCTCCTTGCCCTCCTCTCTCCCTCTTCTCTCCTCTCAATCAGCGGCCACGACGGCAAGCTACACTTGGGCCCGACGGTGGTTTGTTCTGGAGGGGAGTAGTCTCTACTATGTTAGGGAGAACGCGGGGGACATGCTGGGGGAGGTGGTGGAGGGATCCGAAAGGAGCTTAGTCTGTGACGTGGTCCTATCGAGTGTGCGGGAAGTTCCGTCAGGGGATAACAGCAGCAGCAGCAGCAGCAGCCATAACAACCACGGCAGTAGTAGTAGCAGCGCTAACGACCCGAACGCCCCCCCGGCACTACCATATTGCCTCGAAATTTTCTCCGCGAACCGCAAGTCGTTTGTATTACAAGCAGAAGGATCAACCGAATATCACGCATGGCTTCAAGCTCTCCGAAGGCGAATCGAGCGTTTATTAGTAGGAGGGGAAGAAGTGAATTTACCTTCGAGGGGAAGAAGTGCGCCCTCGTCACCGGAGAGGGTGAGGAGTTTGAGTCCGACGAACTTGTTGAGGTCCACATTGACGTTTTCACCGAGGAGGGTGGTTATGTCAGGGTTTGGGCTGAGAGAGAGTTACTTAGGAGGAGGAGGAGGGGGAAGGGGAAGAGAGGGAGAAAGGAGTCCCAGAAGAGGATTTGGGGGGGGAGGGAGTCCTAGAGGAGAAGGAGGAGAGGGAGGAGGGTTTGCGTCTCAGGATAAAGAGGACTACCCGCCTAAGATAATGGAGGACCGAGATTTGAGGAAGCTGGTGGAAAATAACCCGCGGTGCGCGGACTGTGAGGCACCGCACCCGGATTGGGTTTCATTGAATCTGGGAGTTGTAATTTGTTTGCAATGCTCGGGGGTCCACCGCTCCCTGGGTGTGCATGTGAGTAAGGTGAGGAGTCTTGCCCTGGACCAAATGGATGAGACGGACCTGGCGGTATTGGCGAAGCTGGGAAATGCGAGTGTGAATCGTGTGTACGAACATAAGCTTTTGGACGGGTGGCAGAAGCCTTCCCCTGACGAGCCGCGGTTGAAGAGGGAGCAGTTTATCAAGGCGAAGTATGAGTGGAAGGGCTTTACGCCTTTGATGAATGGGGAGAAAGGAGCTTTGAAAAGAGAAGGGGAAGGAGACAGAGTTGCAGAAGGAGGAAGTGGCAATTATGGACAAGCACAGCAAGTCCAGCTAGCGTCACAAGCGCTTGTCGATGCGGTTCTTTGCAACGACTTGGGTGCGGCCCTCGCGGCTTTAGTGCAAGGAGCGGACATTCACTGGACGGGTGGAAACGGAAATGAAAAGCGACAGACAGCTCTGCACCTGGCCGCGCAAAGCGGGGATGCCGTTGTGGAAGCTGTGGCTTTTCTCGTCCAGAACGGAGCAAATGTGTCGGTGCGAGATGGAGAGGATTTGACTGCGTTGGACTTGGCGACAAAGGGCCATCATGCGCAGACTGTACGGTACTTGCTGAAGTTTTGACAACGGTGTGGTGTATCACCACTGCGTTAGGTAGTTTAGTGGAGATGCAGGATATATGAAGGGTCACAGGGAAATCCACCCTTACCGATGAATGAGAAAATGATGACAGTGAATCATAAATTAGAGAAGATCATTCATGCAAGTAAGCAAGCAAGCAAGCAAGTAATCAAGCAAGCAAGCAAGCAAGCATGCAAGCAAGCAAGCAAGAGCAGGAAGCTCGGATCGGCCCACGCAGGCATGCAGGGATCTGCTTTTGTGAGTAATTCGAAGTAGCCATATGCTTAGAGGGCTACTAAGCACCAGCAACAACATTATTGAGGCTCATCCAAAAAGTGAATAGCGTGCCCAGCCTCTCACAACTCAGGTTTCGCCTTTTTCCATGACTTCGATTTCTCTGGGTGGGAGGAGGAGGTAGGCTCTGCGCGCAACGGCTTTCGTTGAATCGAAGATCGCAGGAGCAAAAGAGCAAATTAAGAATCTCTGCCAATGCCACGACGACGACAACGAGGAGGATGTGGAGGAGGGGGATGAGGACAAGGGCGAGTACTTTCTTGCGCGGACGATCGCCCAAGCTTTCGAGCGACGTGAAACAAAAAGTTTAGATGACCAATGAGACCCTTGCTTGCTTGCTTGCTGAGGAACGATCAAAGCCTCAACTGGCTTCGGTCTCTATCGGTTGCCTGTGTTCTTTTCCTCGCTTCTTCTTTAGCCATGGACTTCTCGCATTCTATTCTGAAGTTTGCACTACAGAGAACAGGCCAGCTCGCCTGCACGCGGTGTCCTTGCTGCAGCCTTCATGTTGGTTTTGCGGGCTTGGACAAGGATCAAGTCGGCGACTTGCGCATTCTGGCCAGAAGAGAGGCGACGTTGCACGCCAGTTTGCATTATGTCTTGCCAAAACACAAATATAATTCGAGACCTGGCTTTCCCCGCGCAACCAGCAGCTAGCGAGTAGGGGTTCCTTTCCTGACTGATCGCAATGCCCTTTACGAAGCAAGCTAGTCATGTGAATCGGTCTTTCATACCTACTCTAACCCATAACTCATAGTAAACTTCTTCATTCCCCCGACCCCCCCACAGGACACCACCCTCTCAACCAACCACCACCTTTGGGACAAGATGAAAGTCACCGCCGTGCTCTCTTTGCTCGCCGCCCCTCTTCTGGCATCCGCGTTTATTGCTCCGGCCCCCAAGGTACGCGTACAAGCTAGCCACTTGCCAGATTTGATTCGCATGCTTCAGAATATGTCCGGAGGGCTTCAATATAGGCTGTCTTTCGTAAGAAACCTTTTCACGCCGGCATAAGTATATGATGAAAGACTTCCCTTCGTCTGCCGATCTCGGACTTGCTGTCGTCGTCCTAACTTCTTTTCCTTTTTTGTTCCACGCACAGGCCACCCGCGCCCGCGGCGTGATGTCGATGGCGCAGTCGAAGGCCCTTCCTTTCCTCAAGGCTCCCGCGAAGCTGGATGGAAGCCTTGCAGGAGACTTTGGTTTCGACCCCATGGGAATTTCGGACCAGGTAGGCGAAGATTTTGGTAGGAGCCAGGGAGGAAAGGCGGTAGGAAGGGAGGGCGCGGACCGAGACCAGTGGGTCACTGGTGAAGGTGTTTCCAAGCCGTTTGGTTTTGCGAGAGCAAGTATAGTCAATTAAAACTTATCCTTATCCTCTCTTGGTCGTCCCTCCTTACTCCCAGGTCGCCAACCTCAAATACGTCCGTGCGGCGGAGCTCAAGCACTGCCGCGTGGCGATGCTTGGGTTCCTTGGCTGGGTTGTGCAGCAATATGTCCACCTTCCCGGAGAGATCTACGCAGAGAGCAACCCTCTTAAGGCCCTGACCAGCGTGCCCCTCTTAAGCCAGATTCAGATCTTCCTGTTCATCGGCGCGATTGAGCTGGCGACATTAGACCAGACCTACACGGCGGACAAGCCGTGGGATTTGGGCTTTGACCCGCTTAACTTTAGCAAGGTGAGTTAGTGAGTCAGCAAGCAAGTGCATTAGTGTGTACGCAAGAGTGTGAGAGTGTGTGCGTGAGTGAGAGAGAATGTGTGCATATGAAGGTATTTTTGTCTTGAGCTGGAAAAGGCATATCATAATTGTGATCCCCCTCCACGTTTCACAAAGTTTACGGCTTTCTCTTTCTGGTCGTTTCTGAATCCCTGCAGTATCGGCCTTCCTTATGCTCATGGTCCTCCTGCCTTTCCTCCAATTCAACCTACAGGGCAAGTCCGAGCAGCAGATGAAGGATTTGGAAGTGAAGGAGCTCAAAAACGGACGCGTTGCCATGGTAGGTAATTCCTTCTTTTCTCTCCTCATTCAGTCCTGAGTCTTCGAAGAAGAATTTCTATATCAGTTTTACTCTATTATTATTTTTTTAACCTCAAATGTTTTTCCTTCCTGGCGAGGCTCAATAATCGTTTCCCTCCCTCCTTCCCTCCCGCACTCCCTCCATCCCTCCCTCCCCAGATCGCCATCATGGGTTTGATTGCCCAGACCCTTTACACCGGTGTTCCCCTTTTCTCTTAAATATGAGCAGCAACAGCAGCAGCAGCCGCCGCAGCGGCAGCAGCAGCAACCGCCGAAGCCATAGCAGCAGTTGAAGAAAACAGCACGGAGGCAGAAAAAAAAAGGCATGATTGAAGAAAGAGGCTAGTCGATGCTTCCGCGGTGAATTTCAATTTCATTCAAGCATATTGTGCGTGCCTGTTCCCCCCATGTATACTCAGTGGGTTATCAGGGTGGGTAGTGCTTAACAATTAGAGTGGTGGTCATAGAGGGAAATACCGAGGAATGAAAAGGAGGTAGTGACATGTGACTGAAATGGTGATTTGTGACCTAAATGTCTTTCTCCAATTCTTCTTTCCCGCACTGATCATGTGTATGTGTGAGTGTGTTTGTACTAGTGTGTGTTATTTTCTCTTCTCTTTTCTTTCTGTAGCAGTACCATTTCCTACATATTTCAGCGTAGTCTTCAACGTGCCCCTTGCCCGGTGAACAGAGAAGAGTAGCAAGGTGGGCTGCACACCTACCCGTTCTGCCAAACAATCCCACGAGCAAAAGAATTAAACAAACCAAGAAAAAGGAGATACGAAAGCAAATGAGGCAGCGCCAGTCGTAAGCTAATTAAAAAAAACAACCCGTCTACTCTGTGCCCTCTCGTTCTTTCCAACCCCACCTCGCATCCATCCCCCCCCTCCATCACACCCTCCCCCCTCCCCCCACCCACGCAAACGCACAAAAATTAAATTATTCATTCATTTATCTTATACCCTTTCGTCCTACCGTTTCTGGTGATACATATCCGTAAAGCCTACCCTTCCCTCTACTTGCTCACCTTCGCCAGCTCGGCACGCATCTGGTCAATCGTCCCCTTGTAGGCATCCTGGGTGCGGGGGTTCTTCAAGATAGCACTCCCCGCCACAAAGAAATCAGCGCCTGCTTCGGCAATCTCCTTGATGTTAGCCACGCCAACCCCACCATCGACCTCCAGGCGAATATCATACCCGGACTCGTCGATCATTTTACGGGCCTCACGCAGCTTGACCAGGGTCTCGGGAATGAAGGATTGCCCACCAAAACCGGGGTTCACAGACATGAGAAGAATGATGTCGATTTTGTCCAGGACGTGCTTGGCCATGGTGAGGGGGGTAGCGGGGTTGAAGACCAAGCCAGCCTTGCACCCTTTGCTCTTGATAAGTTGCAGGGTTCGGTCAATGTGGTTGGTAGCTTCCGGGTGGAAGGTGATGAAGGAAGCGCCGGCATCAGCAAAATCAGGGATGATACGGTCAACGGGGGAAACCATCAAGTGCACGTCAATGGGGGCGGTGACGCCGTGGTCGCGCAGGGCCTTGCAGACCATGGGGCCGATCGTCAAGTTGGGGACGTAGTGGTTGTCCATCACATCGAAGTGCACGATGTCAGCACCAGCGGCCAGGACGTTGTCCACTTCTTGCCCAAGCTTGGCAAAGTCAGCAGAGAGGATGGAGGGCGCAATCCAGAAGTCCTTCTTGGCAGCCATGGCGATGCGGCCGCGGGAGTAAGTGCGGGGAGCCGGGACAACAAAGCCGTGAGTGACCGTGGCCATGACAACTACGCCACAGGCAACAAGCGAAAGGCGAGCCATTTCAGATAAAATAGATGGAAAGACGGACGGCTGTGTAAAGGGGAGAATTTGTTAGGATGTGAGGGTGTGGTTGTGAGTGTGCGTTGCTAGCAGCAAAGGCGTCTCGGGTTTGGTTCAGCAGGATCGGGTTACCAGATGCTTCGCCTTTGTCCTGCCAACCGACCCACGGGTAGCAAGGGCTTAGGGACGGGGTAGTGTTACAGAATAGCGTGTCGTATTGTGGTCGGCAAGCCCAATGCTTGTGTTGGAAAGGGAAAATGCTCAGGCATGCGGTTGCCGTCGAGTTGCCGCAAAGCGGGGTTGGACCGGAGAGGACGATACGCACGTGGAACGACATATCGAGCTGCTGCTGTTCACATGGCTGGTTCCAAAGTGACGGCCCATGGTCCTTTTCTCGATATTGTGCTTTGTGCTTGTGATGGCTAGTTGCTCACTATCGCGTCTTTGCTTCTTACAATTTTTATACACTCGTCGTAGACCCCCACCTGACCAGGGACTTGTCCTGCATCCCCTTTTCTCATTCGCCCTCTCCAAATTGCTCCAAAATGCCCTTCCACTCCTATATTTCTTACCTCGCTCACTCATCTTCACTGTTGTTTACGTCTTTCATCTGCGTTCCTCAGCCTCTGGCCTCCATCTTCCTCCACCATCAGCCCTCCCTGGTTCCACGTCCCTATCCCCTTCCACATCTACCGTCCTTACACCCAAAACCATTCGGAAATTAAGGTCGCCCTCATCGCGTCCTCCACACCTATATCCTTTACTGCTTCAAGGAATGATGTCAAACGCAATGGCACCCCCCTCAGTTTATCCACCAATCGCACCTCTTATGCTTATCCGCCATTTCCATCCCTTCTACATTTGGTTGAAAGTCAGCTCTGCTCTTCGTATTCCCCACACCTGGAACGGCACAAACCAAAGCCTAGTTTTCTTCTCTCCCATCCAGATTATTTAAAACTATTTCTCACGTCTAGCACTAGCAAAGGCGGCAGAAAAATGAGCAGCAGGAAGAGCAAGAACATGAAAAGCAAAAGCAGCAGGAGCAGGAGTTAGTATCCTTGTATAAAGAATGGGTGTACGTAGCTTAGACACGTTAACCACAAAGAGAAAGGGAGTCTTGCTTCATGTAAAACGCACATCTCGACTTGAGACGTTCACCAGCCAACCTTTCCACTCTTTGCTCATCCTCATCCTTCTCCACATCCTCATCTTTTCTCTCTCGACTACGAGACTGGAAGGTGGCGGTTGCTGCTTCGATGGAAAAGTTAAATAAAATTCAGCCAAAAGGCAGTTGAGGGGAGAAAGCCTCAGCTATATTTTAGTTCTGAAACACTTGTTTTAAGCGAAAAGGCATACGTAATGCAGCGACAAACCTCCCCACCCTTTACTTGCTTCGGTTGAGTAGTAACATCAAGAGTTGTACCGCATACACATCTCGTGTGAATCAAACCAAAGAATCCAAGGTAATTATAAGATTGTATAGGTGTGCCCCCGAGGTTCAAAGGACGACGCAACTTTCACCTGGAGTGACTCAGAAGTCTCACTGAACTCAATTTTGTGAAGAATTCTGTCAACGGCTGCCTCCTTTTTCCCCGACGCGTGTCGTACGACTACCGCACGCAAAAACTACAGCTTAGCCCTTATCACTAAATCAAACGCTTCACACCCTCACACGGAAACAGCAAGGCTGCGACCAAGGAAACCTAGTGCCAGCCAGACTGGCTCGAGCATCTAACCGCTGAAACTTGCAGCAACTTGGGTTTATCTATACAGCAGGAGCGGGCAGCCGCCGCCATGCTCATAGAGATGGACCACGGCCTTGCCCAGACACAAGAAATCGAGGCCTTACAAGCCATTTATGGGGATGATTTTGAAAAGCGTCCTGGCATTTGGAATTGCCCCGCATTTGCCATAAAGGTCCGCCCCGTTTGTCTCATTGACGAAGGGGTGAATGCCTGGATCACGCTCACAGTAAAGGTACGTGGCATGCATGCTTGCTGTAGACGATTGCTGGCCAGTAAGCTGTCAAACCATCTATCTCATTTCCTCGTTTTAATTTGATTTCTCCTAGTATTCAAAGTCCTACCCGTCCACGGTACCCTCCTTGGAACTCAGCGACCGCCGCGGGATCTCCGAAGCAGAACAGCAAGAGCTGCTCGGCATGCTAACCAAAAAAGCCCTAGAACAAATTGGGGAGGTGATGGTCTACGAGCTTATACTTCAAGCCGGTACGCGCATACATGCGTGAGACTATAGATATCTTTCTATCTCTGTCAGATGAGGCAGCACAATGATTCCCATCCCTCTCCTCTTCTTTCCTCTCCCCCCCCTCCTTTCCTCTGTCTCCTCACACGCAGAGGACTTCTTGGTCCAGAAGACACGCAAAGTATCCATTTACGATGAGATGCAGCAGGTGGGCTTTTATTCTTCCACCCATCAATTCTTTCCCCTCATTTTTCATCCCTTGTTCACCCCTCTTGGTCTACGCGCCTGTCAAGAGGCAGAAGCTAGGCACCGAGGGATCTCGTTTTTTGCCTATTTTTCTTGTGTAGCTATACTATTCATCTTCTGCATCATGTATTTCTTCTTATCAATCAATCAACCCTTCCTCTCTCCTTCCCTCACTCTCTCCAATCCCATCAGCGGCAAGAGGCCGAGCGTCGGCAGCGAGAAGAAGCAGAAAAGGCGGAAGCGGAGGCAGCAAAGGAGGAAGAGAAGACTCGCATGGCGCAAGCACGGAAGGAACGAGAAAAGTACGAGAGAAGTGTCGCAATTGAGTTAGCGAGGAGGAAGGGAAGGAGGGAGGGAGGGGAGAAGGAAAGGGTGGGAGCACTGCAGGGGGAGGGCGATGCTGGTGGAGGGGGAGAGGACGACGACTCGGCGGGTGGTGAGACTTCAGACGAGGGGGAAGACGAAGAGGGCGGGATAGAAGGAGGCGTGGGGTTGTTGAGGGGTGGATTATCTTCCTCGAGGTATGAAAGCGATTTTCGGGAGTTGGGAGCCTTGGGAAGGGGGGGAAGCGGGCAGGTGGTGAAGGTGCGAAATCGGCTGGATAAGCGTCTTTATGCAGTGAAGAAGATTGAGTTGGACACGATGGATCGGGAGGTGAATCGTAAGTTGAGGCGGGAGGTGACGACCATTAGTAGGATGTACCATAAAAATATAGTCAGGTACTATCAGGCATGGGTGGAGACGCAGAAGGAGGGGGAGGAAGGGGAGGAGGAGGGGGAGGAGGAAGAGGAGGAGACGGAGGATGATGATGGGACGGGAGAGATTATTCTTGACAATGAGGAGGAGGAAGAGGAGGAGAATGAGGACGAGGATGACCCACGGTGGAGGATAGGGGGGCATGATTTGGAGGAGGGAGGAAAGGAGGGGAAGAGGGGGAAGAAGGGAGGCAGGAAAAGGGATAAGGGCCATGGGGAAGAGCCTTTGGTCATTTTCGGGGAAATGGAAGAAGATGATGACGCTGACGGTGCTGCTGCTGCTGCTGCTACCGCTACTGCTGCTGATGATGATGATGAAGGGATGGAGGAAGGGAGCCAGTCGTCGCAGTCTTCAACGGGGGGGCGGCGTTGTCGAAGACGAAGACGCAAAGATGGGGGGAAAGAAATGGAAGAGGAGGAGAGTGACAACAGCAATGACTCTTGCAGCGAGGAGGATGAGGATAATGACGAGGAGGCGGAAGAAGAAGATAGTGAGGAGAGCGGCTTGATGGATCTCCTGAACCCGATGGCTCGTGCGCCAGAGCGGGGGGAGCTGTCCTGGTCCTTTTCACCGGCTTACCGGACGACCACTCCTGCTCCTTCCAAAGATACTGCTGCAACTGCCGCTGCTATTGCGGCGGGTGGTGGCAATGAGAAGAGGGCGGGGAAGGAGAGCAGCAGTGCTCTTGTCGCAACAGCAACAACAGCGGGCAAGGGCCTTCTAAACCGCGACAGGGGCCAGCAGCAGCAGCAGCAGCAGCAGCAGCAGCGGCAACGAAAATCACTGAAAAAGCCTTTCGCGAAAAAACACCTTTACATCCAAATGGAGTACTGTGCGCAGACATTGCGGAGCCTCATCGACGGGGGAAAGCTCTATCAGTCCCTCCCCGAATGCTGGCGGCTACTCAGGCAGATGCTCGAGGCCCTGGTCTATATCCACAAAAAAGGCATCATCCATAGAGATTTTAAACCAGCCAACGTCTTCTTAGACGGAGAGGGCAATGTGAAGGTAGGGGATTTTGGACTGGCGACCACGGATCTCTGTGCGCGTAGAGGAGAGGGAAGAGGAGGAGGAGGAGGAGGAGGAGGGAGGGGGGGAGGGACGGGAGGAGAAGTGGTGAAAGGGAAGCGTGGAGGAGAGGGTCAGGAGCATGAGAGTAGTAGAGGTGGCGAAATAAGAGAAGGAGGAGAAGGAGGGGAGGAGACCAGTGGTACTGAGCCGTCGTCACTCGCGCGGCTAAATCTGGGGGAGACCTTCGGGGAGGAGAGAGGGTGGGAAGGAGGGAGTGAAAGCATCACCGGAGGAGTAGGCACGTACTTTTACATAGCCCCCGAGCAGCAGTTGCAGGCGTCAGGGATGGGGGGGACGCGATATGACACCAAGGCAGACATGTATTCCCTGGGTATCATTTGGTTTGAGATGACTCATCCACCCTTCGCCACCATGATGGAACGTGCCAAGGCACTCACAGCGCTCCGAATGCATCAGCAGCTCCCTGCGGACTTCCTGACCCTCGTTCCTCCGCTCGTTTCCAAGACCATCCTGCAGCTTGTGGCCCCCCTCCCTTCACTTCGTCCCTCTGCAGCTTTTTTGCTTGCCTCGGGCGAGCTCCCGGGAAAAATGGAAGTGGAGGAAGTGTATCTTAAAGAGGCTCTTGGCACGTTGACCAATCCCCAATCCCTATCGTATGGCCGACTGGTCCGCGCTTTATTCACGCACGGGAACCCACCAGAGGTGGAGGCCACGTGGGACCTGGACTGGGTTGCCGCGCATAAGGAAGAGGTAGGCGCACGGGAGCTGGCGGGGAAAGAGGCGGTGTGTGAGTATGTGAGGACTGTCTTTCAGCTCCACGGGGCCTTGCCTCTGTCCGTTCCTTTACTGCGACCCAGGGCGACGGTGGTGACGGGAGGAGGAGGAGAGGGGCAGCAGCAGCAGCAGCAGCAGCAGCAGCAGCATGGAGGAGGAGCGGGGGAGGCATTGGATTTCTTGGATTCAGAGGGTGCTGTGCTCCGGCTTCCGACTGACTTGCTCGTGCCCTTTGCCCGATACGTGGCCCGGACGGAAGTAAGTCATATGAAGAGGTACGAGATATCCAGAGTGTACCACCGGCAGGATGTGGGGGGAGGACATCCAAAGGAGGAGTTGTCGGCCCAAATGGACGTGGTCTGTGATGGGAAGCATGCGGCGGGCCAAGGGGAGATTTTGGAGGCGGAGGTCCTGTGGGCGGCGGGACAGGTAGTGAGAGGTGTGCTCGGACAACCTTATTTATTGAGGCTGAATAGCGTACATTTGATGCAAGGGACGTTGGAGCTCTTGGACGTGCCGATTGAGGGACGGAGGGCGGTTTGCCATCTATTAGAGGGTGTGTGTATGGGGGTGGTGGGGCAGGGGCAGGGGAAGGCAGTTGGGGCAATGGTGGAGACTATCCCGTGCTTTGCGACTGCTGCTGGTGGGGGATCTGGGGAGGGTAGTGGCATCGGCAATGATAATGCCAAGGCTGCATCTATCTCCGCCCTTCCATCGAAGCAATCGCAGCCGCAGGTGCCTAATCTTTACCATCATGCGAGCAAGGAAGGAGTGAAGCGACTTTTGACTCGTCTGCTCGAAGCAGGTAACGACCCTTTTGCCGCCTTACAAGCAATCGAGGATGTCCTCTCTTCCCTTCCCCAGGTGCAAGCTGTGTTGATGCCGCCAGGAGCAGCGCCGGCAGGAGGAGGAGGAGGAGGAGGAGGAGAAGCAGGAGGAGGAGGAGGTGGAGCCGGACGAGGGCGGCAGCATGTGTATTCAAGGAAGGAGTTGAAGCGTCTGCGGTTGGCGTGTAAGAGTGTGTCGGAATCCCTTTTAAGTCTGAGAACCCTCTTGCACTATCTCCATGCTTTGGGTATGTTGCCCTTGGCCGCTGCTGTCGCTGCAGCTTCTGCTGCTGCTGCTGCTGCTGCTGCTGCTACGCAATCCTCTTCGTCAGGTGGAGGGGAGAAAAGAGGTGCGCGAGGGGTTTCCTCGACGGCGCATCACATGGCTTCCAATGGAGCCTCAGCGGATTACAGCAGCAGCAGCAGCAGAAATACCAGCAACAGCACCAGAAAGGACAAAATAGGCGATGACTCCATAACAGGAGGAGGAGTACCCCTCCCCTTATCTCCCTCCCCGTCAGCAGCAAAAGCAGCAACAGCAGCCGCCGCTTCCACTTTCAGTATGTCCCCCAGGGAGCCCACCTACATGATTGAGAGCTCTCTATTGCGAGGACCAAGGGGAATGGTTGGCCCCCTGGAGTGCGGGCACGCGCCTGCAGCTGTCATCCTTGACTTGGGACTATACCGTCGCAAGTCTCACTACAATTCAGGGTTGATTTTTCAGATAGTTGTCTCTCCACCGCACAGCGATGGGTTTCCTTCTTTCACTGCTACTACTGCAGCAACTATCACAGCGAATGATGGTTCAAATGCGACCTCGTTCTCGTCCTCTTCTTCGTCCTCTTCCTCCTTGTCAAGGCAAGCCACTGCGGCTCTTCATCGGTATCAACGCCATTGCGTGATCGAGGGAGGGAGATACGACGGTCTCATTCTCGAACATCGTACTCCTGCTCAGTGGGCATCTCCGCTGGTCCTGGCGATGGGCATGACGGTGGCGATTGAAAAACTGACACGGTACGTTTCTTTTCCGTTTCCTCTCCCATTTATTTATTTCTCTTGCAGCCCTTCCCCTCTAACCCTTGGTGAGATAGTTACTTAATTTTTTTCTTTTTCTCGGTCACCAAAACTGACCATCATTCCCTTCCTTCTTCATTCCCTCTCCCCACAGCATGGCCCTTCAGCCTCTTCCCTCCACCAACACCTCCATCACCACCTTAGGCCTTGCATCTTCCTCCTCCTTCTCCTCCGTTTCGGCCCTTACCCTGGGCGAGCTCCTCCCCCCCTCCCTCGAAATAGCCCGTCGGGCGTCTTCTTGTGCAGGGCCACCCGATGTCTTAATTTGCTCCATGGGCTCGGGGCTAGGAGCAGGAGGGATGCCTGACCGACTGCTTGTGGCGTGTGTGTTATGGTCAAGAGGAATCAAAGCAGACTTTTGTTTTCAGGATTTGTGGAGGAAGCGAAGACGGGAGGGAATGATGGTGGAACTGTCAGTGGAGGAGGCGACGACGGTGTGTTTGAATATTGGAATACCGTATTTGGTGATGATCAAGGCACACGTGCTGAGAGAAAAGCAGGCCGTGAAGCTGAGGGCAGTGAGGGAGGGAGGGGTACCCGACCGTACTATACCTCTGCAGGAGCTAGCGCGGAGGGTATTGGAAAGGTTGTCGAGTGTGGTAGGAGGGGGGGAAGGAGAGGGAGTGAGGGCGAATGTGATGGGACCACAGGGAGGGCAGTCATCGTGGATGGGGGGAGGAGGGGAAGGAGGAGGGGTGGGGCACCATCACCATCATCATGGCCACAATCATTATCACCACCATGGGCACGGGCAGAGTATAGAGAGAGGGGGAGGAGGAGGAGGAGGAGGTGTGGAGGTGATTTTATCGTGCCTAGACACCAAGCACACACAGCATGCCGCAGGGGATCGACGAAAGGCATTCAAAGAAATGGCTGCATTGGAGAGGAGGGTGCGCGCTCATATTCAGGGTATGGTAGGACATCCTTTTGCGGGTTCTGGACCGCAGCGAGAGCCTGTCGTGGTGCTAGCTATGGAGGTCCCTTACATGGTTATTCGTATGTTTTGCACGGCTTATTTGAGGTTAGGGGCAGAGGAGGCCTTAAGGGATCCCTGGGTGAGTCAGCAGGGAGGTGCACATAAAAGGAGCATGAAATTGTTGGGAGAGGCGTTGGAGGAAGAGGAGAGGAAGCATTTGAAGGGGTGGGGAGGAGGAGGCCAAGGGAGGAAGGGTTCAGGGGGGGGGGGGGGGGGGGGGGGGGGGGGGGGAGGGGGGTTTGTGAAAGGGGGGCTGGGGGTTTGTTTTGACGGGGTTCCGTTGCTTGGGGGAGGGGGGCTGGGCCATGCGGAGTTGGGAGGG
>Ga0160420_100163_pt1 | contig 38196 bp, 42 predicted proteins | sample CelAP2metagpilot_FD_108197 | JGI IMG/M metagenome (GOLD analysis project Ga0160420, IMG submission 108197) | Phycosphere-associated microbial communities from algal ponds in Kailua-Kona, Hawaii, USA - Cellana AP2-5-5 metagenome pilot | ecosystem: Engineered > Artificial ecosystem > Aquaculture >...
GCAGCAGCAGGAGGAGGAGGAGGAGGAGGAGGAGGAGGAGGAGCAGAGGAAGGAGAAGGAGAAAGAGAAGGAGAAGAAGGAGAAGGAGAAGAAGGAGAAGAAGGAGGACGACGAACAAGAAAAGGGGAATTGACAGTAGTAGCGCGAGATGGAGCAGCAGCAGCGGCAGCAGGAGGGTCAGAAGCAGCAGCAACCTCACTGGCGGAAGGAGGAGCAAAGGGGGGGGGGAGAGGAGGAGGAGGGGTTGGGCTGGGGGGGGGGTTGGGTGGAGGGATGGCATATGGAGGGGGAGTTGTGTATCTTGGGGCGAAGAGCTCACCCTTCTCTTTTGCTCCTACAGGTGGTAGTAGTGGGGGGGATGTGACGACAATGAACAGTGTAGGTAGTATGAGCAGTACTACGAGCAGCAGCAGCAGGAATAGCATCGGCAGCAGCAGCAACAACAACAACAGCAATAGAAAACGTGCTGGTGGCTGTAGAGAAGAAGATGATCAAGGAGAAGAGGAACAAAGACGAGGAGGAGGGAGAGGAGGAGGACGAGGAGAAGGAACAGGAAGTGGAACGCCAAGAGACAAGCGAGGAGGAGCGCGAGGAGGGGGGCGAGGGGGAGGAAGGGGTATCGGTGTCGGAGGCCCTTCTCATAGCCCCCATCTCTCGTCCCCTGCCACCTTTCCTGCTTCATCTTTACCTTCCCCCCACCTTCTCTCATTCTCTCCTCCGTCGGAAACGGTCCCGGCGACGGTGCTCCCGGAATACTCGGCTCCATCGACAGCAGCAGCGACAGCAGCAGCAGCAGCTGGTGCAGTTGCAACAGCAGAGGATGTCTCCCCTTCTTTTTCTGCCTGGAGCTACCAGTCGCCGCATGTCGGTGACCACTCGGCAGAATCAGCGGCAGCCACGTCGGCAGCAGCAGCAGTAGCAGCAGGAGGGTCAGCAGCAGCGGCAGTAGCAGGGGGAGGGATCGCGGCAGTCGCCTCACCGCCACTTCATTCTTCTTCCCTCCCTTCTTCCACCCCTCCTTCCTCCTCATCCTTCAGTTTCGCGCCATTTTCTGCGGGAGGAAAGGGACCGGGAGGAGGAGGGAGGGAAAAAGGGGGAAAGGGAGGGGAGAGACAGCATGGCAGCAGTAAAGCTTTCTTTGCTCCTTCTCGTTTTCAGCAGCACCCGCAGCAGGAGTGGCAGCAGGAGCAGCACGAGCACCAACACTATTATCAGCAGCAACACCAGCCGCAGCAACAGCACCAGCACTACTACCAGCAGCAGCAGCAGCAGCAGCAGCAGCCGCAGCCGCAGCCGCAGCCGCAGCCGCAGCAGCACTTCTATCACCACCACCACTACCTGCAGCAGCAGCAGCAACAACATCAACAGGAGCAACAGGAGCGACAGTATCAAAGGTATCACCACCACCCACAACCACCACTGCCGCCGCAACAACAACAGCAAGAACAACAGCAGCAGCAACAGCAGCAGCAGCAGCATCAGCACCACGTACCGGGTGGTGCGCGGCTAGTGGGGGCTGGAGGAGGAGGTGGAGAGGGAAGGAGGGAACCCTCTGCTTCACTGGATTCATGGACATCCTCGTTGCCACCGATTTATCAGGAACGTGGCTATGAAGAATAAGATGAGGGAGGGAGGGAGGGAGGGAGGTGGGGAGGGGAGGGAATTACATAAGCATGCACGGATGGATGGAGGCTGGAGGGAGGGGGGAATTAAAATAGGTGTATCATAATAATAAAGTTGTAGAAGTAGTTAGATTTTTGTGATCATTTTTTTTTGGATTTTGTCATTAGGAGTTGTAAAAGGACAGAGAGAGAGAGAGAGGGGGAGGAGAGATCAAGCGAGAGGGAGCGAGGGGGGAAAGAGATGGAAAGAGAGAGTAGAAGGATAGAACAAGGCAATCCAAAGCGAATCCGTAGACAACATTATTTAATATTAAGGAGCGGAAGGAGTGAAAGCAGGAGACTGAAAAAAAAGTGTATACTAGCACAAACTATAGAGGGAACCCGAATGCACATTTGGAGAAGAAAGAAAGACAGCGTCGGATGGGCGAGAATAGGGAAGCAAAGATGACAAAAAAATAGAAAGAACTAGAGCGGATACTCCAAGAAACGAGACAATTATAATGGCTTTTGAGTTTCCGACGTAAATTTCCTGCGCTGTCTCATACTACCTGGCTAGAAAGCGAAGGTTCGTGCTGTAGAGAAAATTGAGAGCCCCACGGTGACTATGGCTGCACACAGCCTCTGACTGATTGTGTTAACGCTGTCTCTTTTTTAGAATCCCAAGGGCTCGTTAATATTCCTCAGAGGGAGGAAAGCCAGGAAAGCTAGGAAGGCTCAAGCTTGCCCCATCATTTTTCAACGGCTCAAATGATGCCTCTAGGTCACATTACTGTGCAGTATACGAAGGCCGTAAAAAATCCAAATCTGTTTCACACATTGGAGTGCTTCGGCAAAATTTGACACGATTAGTTTTTTACTCTGCCCACAACGTATACCGTGCCTTGCACTCATCAAACCACCGATGCAGGAGAGCTGAATTGTGCCCCCAGATCCCATTACATATCATAATAAACCAAAACCACAGTAATATTTAGCTATTCATGAGGTCTGATTTAGAGACCTTTTTGCCCCACTGTGTATCTCACCATGGACATATATACCTATGCCTGAGAGGGGAGGTTCTTGGCCATAATTGATCGTCTTCTTGGCTGCTAATGTCATATGCAGGCATGCCGCGTACCCTCGATGTGTCTCCCATCTCCTCCATTACACCTCTTTCGCGTCGCCACTACCACTACTACGATCATAGACACCATACCCGGCGTATAGTGGGCGTGGGGATTGCAAACTCCTCAAGATCTTTTTGCCTCCTCTTTCTCCCTTTTGTCATGCTGTTCACGCATCCAACCACATGCCCAAATAACACACACGCCCATTGATACAGACAGACAGCCAGCTTCCAGAGATGAGCCAGCGCGCTGTGCTCGTCCGCCCCGGGGAGCGCCTCCAAGGTACGTATTTAGAGATTGCTTGTGGCGCGCATGCATGTTAGTGATGATGATGCTTGACCATCAAACGGACATCACAATGATCACAAGGCCGGGGCGGCGGGCGGGGAAACAAATTTCGTCCAGTTGTCCGGCCCCGACCTCCTGGCTGCAGCCCTCCCTCCCGCCCTCCGTCTCGCCCGGTGCTCGCCGCCCACAATGACGACGAGGAGGAGGAGGAAGAGGACGAGGAAGAGAAAGCGGAAGAGGAAAAGGACAAGAACCAGCCACACCACGAAGGAGATGGAGAGCTACACGAGCCCCAAATACAGCAGCAAACGTCGCTGCAAGTACTGCAGCCGATGTCTCGGCAGCTACAGCAGCTGCAACAGCGGCACAAGCAGCAGCCGCAGCGGCAGCAAAAGCATTTCAGTCAAGAGGATGATATAGATGAGGAGGAGGAGGAGGAGGAGGAGGAGGTGGAGGTGGAGGAGGAGGAGGAGGAATGCGAAAACGAGAAGGAGCAGCACGAAGAAGGAAGAGCAGAAGCGGCGGAAGGAGCAGCAGCGATCGAAGGGCTGCACATCTCCTTTTCTTCGTCCGAGCAGCCGCAGCACGGAGTCCCAACGCGGCGGGCGCCGATGGTAATCCAAGCCCCAACGATGACGAATGCCGGCCGTTACACCCTTTCTACCTCACTTGCCGCGTCGTCTTCTTCTGCAACTGCTGTACGTCAACGCGTGACCACTACTTCTTCACCACCACAAGAAGAGGACGGAGAGGAGGAGGAGGAGGAGGAGGAGGGGGACGTGGAAGCGCTCCGGGCACTTATGAATCTAGGAGGAAGGAAGAGGGAAGGGAAGAAGACGAGAGGGCAGCAGCAGCAGAAGAGTGGAAAGCAGAAAGGAAAGGGCAAAGGTAAGGCTATCACAACAACTGCTGCTGCCGCCGCTGCTGCTGCTGCTGCTTCAACGACTGATACCGCAGTTGCCAGGAAAGGTAGAAAGAGGACGCCGAAAAGGAAGATCAATGCAGAGATGGAGAATGACGAAGGAAAAGAGGAGAAACAGGAAGAAGGGGAGAAAGACTATATTAATAAGGCAAAGAAGGGAGGGAAAAGAGTCAAGAAGACGGTAGTTGTATCGCCAGCTGCTGGGACGAAGGGAGGGAAGAAGAGATCAGCAGCGATTGTAGAGGGAGTAGGGAAGAGGAGGATAGGGGAGGACATTGCGACGAGTGATGCTCCTCCTGAGGGAAAGGGCAAAAAGAATGTACTTGCTGCCGCAGCGCTAGCCAAGAAGAAGAAGGAGAAGCAGCAGAAGTTCAAGAAAGAGGAAGCAAAGCGCCTAGCGAAGGAGACCCGGAAGAAGGAGAAAAAGGAGAGGAGCGAGGAGCGGAAGAAGGCCAAGGCTGCCGCTGCTGCTGCCGAGCCTATCTATATCACAGGCCGCAGCGGACGCCGTCGTCGTGTCATCCCACCCCCACCTCCTTCCTCCTCCTCCTCCTCCTCCTCCTCCTCCTCCTCCTCCTCCTCCTCCTCCTCTTCCTCCTCTTCGTCTTCCTCTGAATCCTGGGAATCAGCATCATCTTCAGTAGAGGATGAGGAGGAAGGGAAGGAAGAGGACGAGGAGCAGCAGTTAGAGGTATATAAATCTTTACGGAGCCTTCTCCAAGAATACAGACGGCGAGAAAAACCATGCCCTGGAATGCGAAAATTGAGCTTGGGCGCATCAGCAGCATCTGCAGCGGCGGCGGCTGCGAAAAAGAAGAGAAAGGAGGACGAGGAAAAGGAAGAGGCAGCCAGACTGAAAAAGAAAGAGAAGGAAAAGGAAAAGAAGGCGGGAGAGGAGAAAGAGGGAAAAGAAGGAGAAGAAGAAAAGGAGGAGGGGAAGGAGGAAGAGGACGATGCTGCCGCCGCCGCCGCCGCAGCAGCAGCAGCAGTAGTGGTAAGAGGAAGAGGGAGGAGAAGAGGTAGCACTACAGCTGCGAGGATATCAGACCGTGGAGGGGGACAAGAAGATGAAGAAACGCAAGAGACGGAAGAAGAAAAAGATAGGGAGGAGAACAACAACCCCCTCCCTCCTTCTCTTCCCATCGAGGAGGGCGCTGCCACTGTCGTAACCGCCGCTGTCACCGCCACCGCGACAGCACCAGTGGTGGTGGGACCTCAGGTAGAGATTGTGAACGGCCAGATCGTCATAAATCAGAAATCTCTTGAAGTCGTGTCGAGGCCCGAGGAGGCAGGGGACGAGGGATGGATGGAGGAAGTGATCGAAGATCCCCAGCAGGCGGCTACCTACAACTCCTTCACGACCCGGACGAAAGCGACGCGATGGACAGAGGCCGAAACCCGGTCATTTTATCAAGCGCTCCGGCAGTGCGGGACGGACTTCACCACCATGGCTTCCTTGTTGTTTGATGGGAAACGGGATAGGGCCCAACTGAAGAATAAATTCAAGAAGGAAGAGAAGGCGCACGGGGCGTTAGTCTACCGTTACCTTGATAGCACCCAGCCATTGGTGGTGCCTCCTGGGATAGGGGAGGAGGAAGAGGGTGGAGGGGGGGAAAGAGAATAGGAGTAAGAAGAAGGGAGGGAGGAAGAGTGAGTATGTATGGGATGACCTCCGGAGGAAAGGGAAGGCGAATCATGCATGACAATAATGAGATAATGAGGGAGGGAGGGAGGACGGGAGGGAGTGACGGTGTAGTTTAAATGTATGTAAGGCAGTCAGATAAATGGGCGAAAAAAACAAAAGCAAGCGGCAATCATAAATTGTGACACTCCCAAAAAGAGAAGGAGGAAAAAAAGAAGATAGAGAAGGTGGTGAGAAATGCTCTCCGGTTGTCACAGCTCCGCCATTCGTTTTGGGTGATTCCCTTGTTTTCTGTCTTCCCTTTCCTGTCCCGTTGATTTGCTTGTATTACCCCCCCCCCTTTCTACCATTGATCTTATTGTTATGGTGATGCTTTTCGTCGCCTTGCCTCTGTGTAAAGACACCCTTATGGTTTCTTCATCATGTTGTCATCTTTTCCCTCCGTTGCCTTCTCCTGCCATCTCTTTCTGTTAGCTGCTGGTGGTGGTTGCCGCCGTTGGTCCCTGTCTTCCTCTCGTGGGTTCTCCCTTTACTCGATTGCTGGTATTCTAGGCAGCTTCTCTTACCTCTTCTTATTGTTTAAATGCCAGTGGTGGTGGCAGTGGCAGCTGTCGTGGCCTGGTTGACGAGCGCGGTGGCCTCCGCCAAGATGTCTGACTCCTGCAACCCCTTCACCTCCTGGTGCTCCGTCTGCAAGAAAGAGAAAGGAAACAGGAAATATGGATAGAAAGACGTGAACAGGCTGGAGCATGTCAATTAAATGTTTCAATTGAAATCCCCACGGACGTTTGCACTCCCTTCCATGTCGCTTCTCCGCCTGCAGATATGCAACAGAAGATAGACGGGGGGAGACAAATTTGGTCGACGAGAAAAGAGAAATGAATATCAGCATCTTGATGTTTTTCTACAAATGCGACAGTGTGTGATCGTTTCTACATCACTCCCTTCCTCCCTCCTTTCCTCCCTTACCACAAAGGCCTCCAAGTCCTCCACTGCTGCCTGCAGTCTAGCCTTGCTATCAGGAATCATCATGTATGACTCCTGTAGAACTTCTTCTTGCTTCTTAATGACATAGACATCTTGACCTCGTTCACGCATATCCGCAATCTTTTGTTCTTGAGCTACGGCTTCCTTTTCGTAGGAGGCAACCTCTTTGGTAAGACTAGGGGAGGGGGGAGGAAGGGAGGGTGAGACTTCTCCTGCTATGGCATTCACTCTCTGCCTCAAAAGGTTACAACGAACATAGGCAGTTGGCAAGCCTTGTATGAACAAGATGCCGCTCAACATTATCACTGTTCATCCCTCTCCCACACGCTTTCACTTTTTGCCGAGTCGACCCACCGTTTGGCTACCCCGACCTTTATTTTGAGCTGGCGGGCAAGATCATCGATCGTCGCGGGTCCATTGTCTGACAAACGTCCCATTATGCTCTAAGTACGAAGGAAAACGTTGGTGCAGTGGTGCGATGGTGCGATGGAAGCCTGTAGTAGTGTGGCATTAGATTGGCGAGGGGTGAAAAAATGGAGCGAGGCGGGCATGACGGAGCATAGGCGAGCGAGAGTTGACTTTGAAACGGAGAAAGAGGACGAATACGACCAGCGCAATACGCCGCAGGAGTGCCCGTCCTGCCTGTGCGTGGGGAGAGTGGGTAGTGGGTGTCGCGTGAGTGCATCACTTATTTCTGTTCCGGGACAGCTGCGGTTTCCACGCGGACCGCGTCGACTATTCCGCATCGCCGAGAACTGAACTAGGCATGGCAGCCAGGATGACATATGCACACATGTATGCAGTCTCATTTAGTACTGCACCACTCCTCCATCCCAATCTCACAACAAGGAAGCAAATACTTCTAAGCGCATCGCCATCTACAGCCGTCATGGTTAGCAGCAGGAGTGATGCGGCCTCCGCAGCGGCTTTCAAGGAGCAAATGGCATCTCTCCAGAAACGCAGCGCGGCTACCCTGAAACTTGGCCCGCCCGCTTGGCTCACGCATCCTCATTGCACGGAAGGGCCCTTGAACGCCGACGAGGTAGGTTACTACGGAAAGAGAGGAAGTGATCCCGGTGCATATTTTTAGTCGAAGCTCGTAACCTCCTCTCTTATCTCTCTCGCACCTCTCATGTGACAGCTCCATCGCTTCTTCCACGACGGTTTTCTCATCAAACATGGCCTGTTTGCCCCCGCCGAGCTTCGACCTGTCATGAACGACATCGAAAAACAAGTCGACTCCCTAGCGTCCACCCTTCTCTTTGCCGGGCTGATCACCGACTCTGCCCCTTCCCTCGGATTCTACCAGCGCATGGCAGCTCTCGAGAAGCAATTTCCAGGGGCCAGCGTCCTCTTGCACAAGACACCCGCCCTTCCTCCATCCTTCCAATCGCTCTGGACTGACAATCGCTTGCTTGATATCGCGCAGCAATTGTTGGGGGGTCGGGATATAGATGTGGCTGGTCACCCTGTCTGGAATTTACGCGTTAAAGTGCCACAAACAGACTCGTCAGTCGTGCCTTGGCATCAAGACGCGGCGTACCTCGACCCCGAATCCGCACATACTTTGCAGGTAGGCTAGTGCTCCTTCCTTTCGTTCCGCCCCTCCTACCTTCTATTATTTCCCCTTTTCTCAGTCGTGTCGATGTCCTCCCTCCCTCCCTCTCTCCTTCCCTCTCTCCCTCCCTCCCTCTCTGCATAGGTCACGGCATGGATCCCTTTTATCAATGCCACAGCTCGTAATGGCTGTTTGCAAGTGATCAGAGGCGCGCACCGCACGGGGAAAACAGCCAAGCATACATGCTGTGCGGGGGGTACGTGGTATGTGCAGATGGACATGGACGATGCGTCCTCGCGGCTGGGAGTTAATTGCCACGACGAAGGGGAATGGGAGACATGTGAAGTACCTTTAGGGTCGGTACTTTTCCTCAGGTACAGCTTATTTTTTCGATTGTTTATTTTCTCTTCTCCCCAGCAGCCAGCAAGCTTACACTTCCTCCCTTTCCTTCCTCCCTCCCACCCCCCCATTCCTCCCTCTCTCCCTCCTTCAGCAATTTGATCCCTCATCGTTCGCTTGCAAACAATTCTCCTGACATTCGATGGAGCGTGGACTTACGATGGCAGGACGCAAACCAACCCACCGGGTTCTGGGGCATTAAAGACCATGTCCTGATGAGGAGGGGATCGAGGGAGGGAGGGAAGGAGAGCGAGGAGGAGGAGAACTTCATGGTGCGTTGGGATGAGTTTCTGGCGGTGGACCGTGGGAAAGCTCAGAGTAAGGCAGCCGCGAATGCAACACATGTACAGGAGGACGAGGACGGAAAGGAGGGTGGGAAGGAGGAGGTTTCAGCAGCAGTGGCGGCCGGGGCGGATGAGTTAAAGCCAGTGATTGCAGGTCCATGGATGCTGCGATGGGAGATTACGAATCACAATGCGCACACTGCGGAGTTGGAAGAGGTGGGGGCGGAGGGAGGAGAGGACGCAGTGCCGGCATCGTGGCATAAGGCGTGAGCGCGTGAGGAAAAAACGCGGAGGTTGTGATTCTAGGGAGGGTGAGGGGTTTTCAAGGAAGAAATAAAGGAGTGAGGGGGGACAAATCCTCCTCCGTGTGTAATTATATGGACACGAAGTAGGAAATAGGTAAAATCAAGGGTACAGGTGTAAGAAAGACGGGCCAGCAAATATGGTATCCGAGTTGAGCGCGAGCACACAGTTCAAAGGTCTTCTGTATTTCTTTCGTTTGGGTCCGGTGATTTGGCTGTATAAATTTGTATGCCTTGCTACATAGTTTCTATTCGCCAATAGCTCTCCCTCACACACACTCTCTCTCTCACGCTCTCTCTGACACACACGCACACTCACTCTCTCTCACACACTCTCACACACGACGTTTGCCACACTTTCACACAGCCCCTCACTCTTCCCTCCCTCCCTCTCACCAACCTCCGTCCTTTACGTGAACGCTGATAATAATAACTGATCCAATAATCGATCAGGCAATGTCAGCTTCAGATAGTACGACACTATCGCTGGGACTCCATTGATATTCGCGACCACCTCGCGCGTCTTGGGGTACTCAGCCATGAGCGCATGTCGGATCGCCCTCGTGGTACACTCAGGCGTAGCAGCCGCCTCGACAATCGAATTATTTTCCCTATTAGCCGGAAGCCCGTATACTTCGAGCTCGCGAGGGTCTTCGGCTAACTTAGTTTTGGTCGCCTCCTTGCTCTTGTCAAATATGGCGCTCTTTACGGCACCTGGTTGGACCACAGTGACAGAGACATTGAATTTATCGAGCTCCATTCGCAGGGCATCGCTCAACGATTCCAAGGCATGTTTACTGGAGCTATACGCAGAGGCGCGCGGGATTGTGAGGAAGCCGACTATGGAAGAGATTTGGATAATGCGTCCCGATTGCGCTCGAATCAATGGTAGAAACTTCTGCGTAAGCCTCAAGACGCCCCACACGTTCACCTCGTAGATCTCTTTCATCTTGGCCACGTCATGGAATTCTACCGTCGAGCCCGTCATAATCCCTGCATTGTTGACAATGGCCCAGATGGGGATACCGCGTTTCTTGACGTCGGCCGTGATTTTCTCGTACGCCTCGTCTACGGATTCCTGCTTGGCCACGTCCAGGAGCACCGGCACGAGAGTCGGCTTGCCCAATGCCCGGAGAGCCTCGGCGTCTTTTTCTTTCCGCACGCCAGCAAAAACTACAAAGTCGTCGGCTAAGTGGACAGCAGCGTCGTAACCGATGCCTGTGGAAGCACCGGAGATGACGATGGCGCTGCCGCCTGCGGGCGGGATTGGATAGGCCCGGCGGGTCGCAAAATTCAGAATTATTGGCGCCAGGGCTAAGAGGAGCCCGAAGAGGAAGACCTTTAACATATTTTTCCTGTGTTTTGTGCGTATTATTTTCGTGTATGACGTGAGGGTACGTGGCGAAGAACAAAGGTCGAGGGAGCGGTGCGGTCGGTGGAGGTCGGTGCCAATGCCGCCACGCCTAGCCGGCCGAGACGAATGAGGAGGAAGGAGGGGAGCAGTCATGCTCTAAACGGTGTGCTGTCTGTGAGGTTTGCATGAGGGGAGAGATGCTTGTGCGTGTGAAGAAGCGAAGGGGGCAATCATCACCCTGTTCGTCCGACTTGGAAGATAACAGAAAACCTTTGACCACGCGACCTCTTCATGGCTTGCCCTGAATGACTTGCCATCAGTGAGTAGACATGAAGTGACGAAGTTATATTATTGACTGTCGATGTCTAGCCATTCACGGCAATGATTATAATCATTCATTGACACAAGTTGCATACACCAAGGACATCGAGTTGAATTAAGTTGCTTCTTTCGTGAAAGGCCTATTGAGTTGCACCGAATTATTGTATAGTTTCCCATTTTTTTTAAAATGGCCGCGGGTATGACTATAAACATATCGGGTGGGGGAGACTATCAGTGGTAGGGGTGGGGATGTACCCGTAGCCAGTATTCCAGCCTTCCTTACCCTCCCTCCTTCTCGGGCTTACAATGCCGAGAAATCGATTTTCTGGAAAAAAAGCGTGTTACAGGTTGAAATACTGAACTCCACAATAATCGCATCCATGCTTTGTATGCATCGAGAACGAAAGGGTTAGGGTTTTCTTTCTTTCTTTCTTTCTTTCTTTCTTTCTTTCTTTACTTGGTTGATTCCAAGGGTCGTGAATGATTCTTGTGTGCGGCCTGCGTCGTGTGCGCGAGATAGCCTTTGTATTTATATAGTAGGTAGGTAGAAGTAATGGTTCCCTCCTTTACACCCTGTCCCTGTCCCCTATGTCCTCATCCTTCCCCCTGTCCTCCTTCCCTCTCCCTGTCCGTCTACAATCCGCAAGCATCATGTCCTTTCATCCCGCCTGGAATCTCTTCTCCTGCTTATTGTTTCACCCATTCCTTCTCCGCTGATGTTCCATGCTCGCTTTCCCGTCCTTTCTTCCAATCCCTCCTCTTCACTCTTCGTTATCCCCCCCCCTCTCTCTCCTTCATTCCCCCCCCACATATACCTCTCCTTCCTTTTATCTGCTCTCTTGCCTTCCTCTCTCTTCTCATCGTCGCTGCCTTCTCTTCCTCCTCTTTCGCCATTCCTATGTCTAATTTTGCGCTCTCTCTCTCTCTCTCTCTCTCTCTCTCTCTCTCTTTATCCCTCTAATTCATTTCCTCTCTTCTTCTCCTTTCCATGCTCTCTTTACTTCTTGGCCTCATCCTTAAACCAGGATAAAGGCGGCGGAATGGTAACCCAATCCTCCCCCTTAATCCCATCCATAGAGTCTCCAAATTCCAAACCCGAAAATTCAACCACGTCATCGTGCCCTTCAGTCGCCTGCGGAGGGACGGAGGGAAGGAGGGAAGGAGGGAGAGAACGAAAATATGAGTGAAGGGGCCTGTCATCAATGTAGGAGGCCAGCATCTATAACAGGCAAAACGAGGTATGAACGGAGAGGAGGGAGGAAACGAGGACGCGAAGGAGGGCGGGCTACGTACCACGCGGGCCATCTTCAGAATGTCCTCGTCGCTCATCCAGTGGTTGTACGTGTCCGGATCGCCGGGAACGGGGGAGCGAGTGGCGTGCGTCTCCATGATCCAGACTTTTTGCTCCAGCTCAGGGTGAGCCTTGTGCAGATCCCTAGAAGGAGGGGAAGGGGGTAGGGAGGAAGGGAGGAAGGGAGGGGATGATGAACATTCCACCAAATACAGCCTTGCGGTGTACATAGACAAGAAATTGATATTGGCCATACCCTTTCCTCTCATTTCTCCCTCACTCCCTCATCCCCTGCCTCTCTTACCTGTAAAATTCTCGCATGGACTTGGCTCCTTGTTTTCCTCGCGACAAAATGATGGTCCGCCAGCTCTTCTCCATCGCCGTCACCATGCTCTTGAAGTCCGCGGGCGGGTAGTATTCGTTGTACGCACTGATGGATTCCTCGATCTCCTCACTCGTCATCTCCGCTTCCTCATTTCCTTCCCCCCCAGCTGTAGCAGCCGCGGCCGCGTTTGCGGTAGCTGACGCGTCGTCCCCGCCCTCAATGGTATAAGCAAGGGGAGAAGCCTCCACATCATCCATTTCACCAAACCCATTCTCTACCCACGCATCCAGGTTTTCCTCGCCCAGCATCTCGTACTTGGTGAAAGAAGGAGCGGTGGAGACGCCAGTCTCGGGGTAGCTCTGTTGAGAAGGGGAGGAAGGGAAAGAGGGGGGAGGGAGGGTGAGCGAAAGGCACAATTACTACACGAAAAGAATTTTAAGAGGGACACCGCCACGGGGGGAAGGTGAGAGATATATTTTGCTTACCTGCTCTTCATCGGTGGCGAGGGGGTTCCAGAGCTGGATGGCTCGGGGAGAGGCCCCGATATTGCGGGTTGCACGGTAGACACGGTTGCCCAGGTGGTCGATCCACAGGTACACGAAGAGTTTGTCAGAGGCGGGCTTGATGCTGGGTTGGGGCATCGGGACCCCTTCACGGGTGGTTTCGGAGACGACGACATGCAGCTTGGTTAGTGGCTCTGTGTTGATTTGGAGGGAGGGAGGGAGGGAGGGAGGGATTGAGATGTGGAGATGGGCGAGCAACGCCAGGGAGAAGGTATTAGGGATAATTTTCCAGCATCCAATCACTCATTTACACAGTATTACCATGCCATAACCAAAACATACATCCCCAAAAGCACGCCATATCAAATAACGCACGTACCTGCGACGATTCTGCTACCCACCCGGCTAGCAGGGAAGACAAAGGCACTGCTGAACGTGGCCGAGGCCAGCAAAAGGAGAGACAGGCGCTGCATCCCTCCGTTGGTGTCGTGTATGGGGTAAATAAGTCCTTCTTTGAGCTAGGTTACCTGTATACCAGTGTATAGGGGCGAGAATGCGTGAGATTTGGAGGGGTATGTACTCACATATGGACACGATCGGTGTACCAGATCCAGGGGTCCGGCTGGGTCGAATGCGGTCAAAGAAGCTCCGCCGACCAACCAACAAAATTGAAACCCATGGTCTTCGTAAGTGTAATTGTCAGCCATTTCTTACTGCTCTGTTTAAAGCAGTTAGAATTGTGTCTGCCGCAAGCAAGCAGCAGCTGGGTTCCAAGAGCAACAAACCAAAATATCCTGTGGATCGAGAGCCACACGACGGGCTGTGGAGCTTAGGACTTGATTACCCTTTGCACTCAACCAACGCCCCCGCGTTCCCTTCCATAATGTCCTTTACACCTAGCTCCCTCTAAAGGCGATTCAGCATGGTTTTGGGAGGAGGGTGAGCATTTGTTGGAGGGATTACAGGCGGAAAGGACAAGCAGGAAGCAGCAAGCAGCAGTTGCTGTTGGTGGATTTGGGCAACAATAAGAGCAACTCTTCCGCTAGCACAGAATGGCACGGGCAGATGCAGGACGAATCAAATATGGGCAGGGCGGTGGTAAGGTGGTGGTCATGTACAAGGAGACGTGAGTGTTGTATGTATATACAATGGAACAACAATGCCAAGGGTCTTTGGCTTCGGTGTTCAAGCGCAACCTCCCCAAGTCTCCCTAGATCGCCCAGTCGCGCGCGCGAAAATGAAGAAATATGAATAATCGGGGCCGTGGGACGCATCTCAACGCCACAATTTGTGGTAAGCTTGCGATTTTGAGATCGTAACATCGTTTTTCACTTCTGATATCCCTACTCCCATACCCCTCCCATGCTTACTGCGTCAAACACACCACGCTCAGGTCATCGGACGCATGCTCTTGTTTCTTTCATTTTCGCTTTCAAAATCACATAACAGTCACTTCTCCTACTTCCTCGTTCTCCAACTGCTGCAGTGAACTCGACGCCGCAGTCAGCTCCACCGACTGCCGTCCTTCCTCAACCTCTCCTAGGCTATCACCCTGTTCCTGCCCATGCTGTAACCGCTCAAAACGCGAGGCTGCCAACGTCCAAAAGATAAATTCCAGAACTTCTACTCGCTTTACGTACACAGCGACTGCAGCGAGGGTTAGGAGGAGAAGGCACGCCCCCATGCCCAGCAATAACCCCTGTCGCATGGCAGAAGAATCTGTGCTGCTGCTGCTGCCTGGCTCCGAGGAGATAGAGGAAGAAGCGACGGTCTTCGATAATGATGTACTGCTGGTGCTGTTGTTGCTGCTTTCAGTGGTACTACTGACCACTATCACCCCGACATCGCACGCCACGCCCTCAAATCCAGGCTTACATACACACGACGCCTCCTCTTCATCCATCCCTTCTTCTCCTGTACCAACAGCCAGACAGAATCCTTCTCCATTACATGGGTTATTCGCATTACCGGGGCATTTCAACGTGCAGTTTTTGCCCGTCCATCCAGGTAGACAACTATCATGGGCAGCGAGGCACTCTTCGTTCTCTCTCTCGTCGTCGATCTTCTCCTCCTCCTCGTCTCCTTTTCTCAAAGAAGATGAGGAGGAAGATGGACAATAGTGGAAGGTGCGTCCTGAGCGTGTCCACTGCTGCCCGTTCAGACTTACTTCTACCACTACGCTCTTCCCTCTGTTGTTGCTGCTGCTATTGCTGCTGCTGCTGCTGCCGCTAATGTCCGTCATCACCGTTGCATTATAGGGAGGGGCAACACACGCCAACGTCCTCGACGATAAGAGCGTCGCCGGCACAATCACCCCTCCCTCCCTCCCATTGTTTCTTTCAGGACCAAACCGACAAGCCATCTCAGCAGTAGTTACAAATGAGCTCGTGGATGTAACAATAACATGTGCCCCTCCTCTCTCCACTCCTCCCGCCGGCGCCAACGACGCCACCTCAAACGTAATTGCTCTGGTACACGATGTAAACGAACGGGATTCGCAGCACGTTTCGCAATTACAGGGGTAGTCACATTTTGATTCGTGGCAGCACTGACAGATGGGAGCACAGGGACAATCGCTACAATTGTCGAAAGGACAGGTGCCCAGGTAGGTGGTGAGACACTTACAGTCCTCTTTGTGGCAGGTCTGGCAACGGCATTCCCTGCATTCCGTTTTATAGATGGCGGTGGTGGTGACGGTGCAGAAGGAGGAAAAGGATAAGCCCTTGCACACCCGGATGAGCTGAATTTTGATACTGCTGCAGCGACTGTTGTTGGTGCTGCTGCTGCCTGTGCTGATGCTGTTGGTGGTGCTGCTGCTACTACTCGTCTTCGTGGTATTACCGACGCAGTGATAATTCAGCTCCAAGCGGGTCAGTGCATTCCAGGTAGCCCGCTCTTCATTCTTCAGATATGTTCCGTCACTCGAAGTATTAATAGGTGCGTTGATCGAGTGCCATTTCCCCGCTGTCCACCGATCGTGTTGCGGGGAGGGAATAGGGACGGTCAAGCTGCCCGGCCCAGCGATCAAAGTCAAGGAAGAGGGCACACACAGCGGCCCAGTGTAATAATGATTATTACTATTGTGTGATGATGGAGGAATCCAAACATCAAAACGGATGCTGGCGTGCGGACCAAAAGGAGAAAGGCCTGTACCTGGGTCGCTGTTGCCGTTTTCGAGCAAGGGGTTGAGATCCACATTATCCGACAGGGTAATGCCGGGCAAGGTACCTGTAATGCCTATGGACCATTGTTGATCCTCTGCAGCAGCAGGAGCAGCAGCAGTAGCAGGAAAGGGGAGACTCGTCTCGTCGAGGTGGACCACACGACAGACTTGGCTGCTCCCATCCATAGGGCTGTAGGCACAAGCGAGGGTAGACAGCACCGACAGGAGGGAGAAATAGGAGAGCGTCATTCGAGACCGGGACCATTGTCTAAGTTTTCGCGAGGTAGAGGATGGTGATAGTGTCATGACGGGGTTGTGGTGGTGAGGCTGATCGGGATTAGGAGACGCAGACGCGGAGGCAGAACAAATAAAGCAACAGACGATGGGCCACGTAACGTACGGTAGGCGCCTTTTGCTTGACTGTATGGTGGTGCATGTGCATATAAGGTGTGGTGTCAAAATTAAAAGCGTATCAAGTTGTATAATGATACATCTTGATGGGACGGAGATCGTGTTATGAGTTGGTTTGAGGACAGCCAAGAAAAGCGACGCAAGTTCGCGTCAACGCGCTCATCTATCAAGATGAGGGAACGTATGCTTCTACATCCAAGCCTATGTGAGCAAGAGGAAAGCACAGGAAGAATTTTTTAGCGTTTTATGTAAAATCAAAGACACCTATTTTATTTTCCATCTGTCGCTTTGGCGGGCGGTCGCCGTGTGCGCGCGTACACGACAACCGTGCCGAGCCGCGGAGACAGACGTGCGAGGGACGAACACACGACAACATGCGATAAATTATTTTTTGTCGCTAGGTTTTCGCGAAAATATTAAGTTTTTTGTTGACTACCTTGTTGACCAACATGCACTGATTTCTTGTCACGGGTGGTCATCCATTTCATGAGAGTCACATCGTTCACTGCCATAACACACACACAGCTTCTCTTACCTATTTCTAATCAAATTACGAGACTATCCCTTTCTCTCCTTCCATGTGTAATGACTCTCGTAGGAATCTTACTTTGACCTCAATAGAATCACTTTTTTGGTGCTTTGGCAGTCCTTGTGGGTTGTGCGATCATTCCATGTATAACTGAGGTCGCATTCAAACTCGGAGGACAATCGGAAATCACTTTTTAAAATGGTGGAGTATCCTAGCACGTTGCCTTTGACAATAAGTCCGGAGGATCCTTTCTTTATATCACTCATGAAGCTGTTGCCTGTTTGTTTGGTTGGACGGGAGGAGAAGAACGGAAGATGAGAATGATGTGGGTGGATGCCCGTCTCTCACTGTCACCACCAGCACCACGTCCTTTTTTCCATTTCTCTCTTCCTTTTCCTCTCACTCCTCTGCATACGAACCAAGCAAATTCAATGATGCTTCGAAATCAGTATGTAAATTCCTTGTCGTCGTCGCCCCGGCTGGTATCACCCCCCCGTCTAGTTGTCCAAACCCAAGAGGCTTGTCGGGACTAGCGGGGAGGTAGAATTCAAGCTCCACAGTATCAAACGCAATGGGATAGTGCTTGTTGCTGTTGACGATTTCAAGGTTTATGTCAGCGTCTACGCTAACAGATTCCACTCCGTTGAACTTGAAGGTGTTAATGGTGGTTTCGTTCGCAGTGATTTCGGGGGCTGTGCGGTTAGGTGCAAGAGAGGGGTAGGGGGAGAACAATGATAAACGAGATGTGATTTACTCTGTAAATACCTGTAATTGTCTCTATACTAGGATTGATTGACCGCGACAGCAGCCTTACATGTATGAACCCTTTCCGTCGCCCCTCTACGACTCTCCAGTTCTCTCTCCCTCTCCCTCCGCTCCCTCACTCACCCCTGGGGTAATAGACCCCTACTAAAGATGCAATCACAATGGCGGGCACTAGTGCCGCACCAATGCCATACAAGAGGCAACGTCGTTTGACACCACAGATTTTGCTCATAGTTGAGTGCTTCCTCGAGTGCTTGCTTGCTGATCTTGGGAGGACCCTTGCTTTTCTTGTCGTCTGTGAAGTTTATAATTTGCATGTCAATTAGTTGTCAATGGGCTTGAGAGATGAATAATTTTGCACAGTTGTAGAGAAGCTGATGGTGTGCCTTGTCGTTTTACTCGTCTTCTTCCATGAGAGGGATAGTCTACTTTACTTTGTAAGGTGTAGCTTGTTCCTCGGATGTTTGAGGATACGTCGCATTCAGGCAGCACTTGAACACCCCACCCCGTCCATGACAAAACAGGGACAAGTCGCATACGTGCAAGATGCAAAGATCGCGTGCCAGGATGCATATGTCCCTCTTATCAATAGGCAACGAAACGAGACAGACGGACGGAAGCAAGAAAGGCCGTTGAGAGAATTTTACGTTGAATCAAATTAACGGCGTGCACGTTTTCGAATGTTTGAATGAAAAAGAAAGTGCTGCAGCTGCAGAGACATACAGGGTAAAATGTATGGAAAAGGATAAAAATAGGCAAATAAGACTACGCGTCTAAAAGACGCTCGTCAGGTCTCACCTTCATTTTGTTACAAGTTGGATTGCCTTCAAGTGCTTTAGGTCCATTCTGAGTACCTACCTCTCTATGTTCGTCATGGTCATTTCTCACGTAATGTACTAATTTCCTATTAAATTTCGAAGTATTAAAGTTCTCATGCTGAGTGTCTAGACATGTTTCTATTACTACAGTTCGAGCCCCGCGCCATTCTTATTCCCACTTTCCTCTCCATCCCTCCCTCCCAAACCCCGCTTTAGTCAAGAGTCAAATCAATCTGAGTCTCATTCCGTATACTCGACGACCGAGTCTTTTGCCGCTGCGCAACTGTAAGGTGACGAGACTGCATCGCCGCTCCTCTTCCTCCTCCTCTTTCTTCTCCCCCCCCATAAATTGCTGCTGCTGCCGCTACTGCTCCTGCACTCGTCGCTGCTGCTACCACCTTCCTTTCCTCGCTCGAATCAATTTCATCCGGCAAGCCTGTTTGATCTACTCCTTGTCTCTTCATTCCTCGGTCCGGCGACGCCCTTCCATCCTGCTCTTCGCCCTCAATCCCTCCCTGCCTCCCTCCCTCCCCATCGCCTTTGCCAGACTGAAGAGCAAATGTGACGTTCAGCTGCAAGGCTGGCGTGCCTTGAGAGTCCAAATCGATCTCTTCCCCTATGCTTTCTTGCTCATCGTCCTCGTTCTGCACGCTAACATCCGATTTATAGGATGCTTCCTCCTCCTCCTCCTCCTCCTCCTCCTCCTCCTCCTCCCCCTCTCCCTCGCCGCCTATCCCCTCGTCCTCCTGCATCATAGGCGCCACCCCATTCTCTCTTTTTGTCCGCACCTCCCTCGCTCGTCCATCCTCCTTCGCCTTGAGCATCTGCTGCTCCCTTCTCTCCTTCTCGTAGTCCTCTTCCTTTTCCTCTACATCTTCCTCCTCCTCTTCCTTTTCCTGAACTGCCATTCCCGACACCGAGGTAGAAGAGGCTGGGAATCCTCTTGCTGTAGGGAGGGAGAAAGAAAGAGAAGGCAAGCTCGGCGGACTCAGCGACGCAAGAAAGGTCCCTCGAAACCCCTGTTCACGTCGATAAGCCTTCTTCCCATTCCCTCCCCCTCCTTCCTTCCCTCCCCCCTCTCCCTCATCCACCACGATCCCAAACGCTGCCGGGTCCTCCCACACCTCCCCCTTCCCTCTCTCCTCCCCACCCCCCACCGTCAGATTCCCCGATAAATCATCCAGGACATTTTCCCCCTCCTCCGCCCTCCCCACCTTGACGTACACCACTCCATCAATCGTGACCCCCTCCTGCTGCAGCGTTCTCCCTCCTTCCCGCATTTCTTCCCCCTTCCAAAACAAGCGAATTCTCACCCCTCCCTCGTCCGCCTCTTCTGGCGTCAGAACCTGCCAAACCCGTAACTTCAACCAACCCACTGAGTCGTCACTACTCACTCCCTCAATTATCCGCAAGTCACATCCCTTCCTCCCTCCCCCCCTCCCCCTCGTGGCCCTGGGCGCATTCCGCCTCCCCCCCTCACCAGTGACTGCGGTTCCCGTGGAAAAGGAGAGGGAGGGAGGGACAGCATTGGGGAGAGGTTCATCCTCCTTGAGGATGACGATTTTGAGGGGTTGGGAAGAGAAGGAGACCCGTGCACGTTCCCTTGCTTCTTCCTTCTGCATCTGACACTCCGGGCATGACGCCGGAATGAACTCGGCGTCGAGCGTGAAGCCACTCTCCCCCCTCCCCGTCCCTGGCCCTCCCTCCCTCCCTGCTTCCCCCTCCCCACCTCCGATCCACCTTTTCTTGAAGATGGCCGTGGCCTTCCTACACCCGGCTCTTTCCTCAGGAGGGTAGCTTTCCAGCAGCTTCTCCCACTCTTGGGAAGTCACCAGATCCGCCTCCTCATCCCCCTCGCCCTTCCCCATCTTCCCGACCACTCCTGTCTTGAGGAGGTCAATGACGAAAAGAGGGAGGGAGGTGAGGCCGTGGGGACACCTGGAGGGAGGGAGGGACAGAGAGAGAGAGGAAGGGAGGGAGGGAGGACGCGTGAGATGATGCCTATCGTGAAACAAGAAACGAGCACACACACACACACAAACACACACACACACACACAGATACATAGACACACACACCGCTGTCATGCTTCCTTCTCTCCCTCCCTCCCTCCCTTCCTTCCTTCCTCCCCCCGTACCTCAACCCCTTCTCGTTTGTCGGCGCCGGCGGCTTCTTTTTGACCAAATAATCACTCACGTAATCCCTCCACCCCTCCAACCAGGCTCGATCCACAAACACATACTCCCTCGCCCTCTCCTCCCCTCCTCCTCTTTCTCCTCTCCCGAGGGGCCAATCTTCGATTTCCCGCCTCAGGGAGGGAGGGAAGGCGGTGCTGCGTCGGGCAAGTTCCCGAAGCTCCTTGCAATTCAAGCACTCATCCCTCTCTTTCCTCTTCACCAGATTAATCTCCGTGAGAGAGATTTTGGCGTCCACGCAAGTAGGGCAAGGGGGGGTGCCATGGAGGAGGGGGAGGGCGCGAGGGAAGAGGCGATGGAAGAAGGTCCAGGCGGAAGCAGGGAGGAGACGGTAGTGCTTTTTGGTGGAAGGGGGAGGGAGGAGGCCGCCGTGGGGGCAGATAAGGCGGGCGTTGATGAAGGGATCAAGGAGATCCTTGTCTTTGAAGGAGGAGGAAGAGGAGGAGGAGGGGGGGGGGGGATGAGGAGCCATTACGGAGGTGGTGGTGGAGGAGGAGGAGGAGGAGGAAGACGTGACCTCCATATCCTTCCCTTCCTTCCCTTCTTCCTTTCCTCCGTGCTCTTCGTCCGTTCCGCCTGTCTTTCTCGTCTCCTGCTGCAGCTGCTGCTGCTGCCACTCTTTCTTCGCCTCGTCCTCTCCCTCCAAATCAATCGGTTCCTCCTCCTTCTTGTTTTCTCCCCTCATCCCTCCATCTTTCCCTCCATCTTTCCCTTCCTCTCTCCCTTCCCTCCCATTCTTCTCCTCCTCCTTCCCTTCCTTCCCTCCTGTCCCGGCCGGGAACAAGAGAGGCCGCAGCGCTTCCTCAGCCGTCATCGCCTCCCCCCTTCCTCCTCCCCCCTTCCCTCTTCCCCTTCTTTCGCCTCCCCCCCCTACTCCTCCTCCTCCACTCAAAGTTTTCAACGCTCTCTCACACTCTCGCTTGAACATACTTTCCCACTTCTTGGACATAAGGTACTCCACTCCATTCTCCCTCCCTCCCTCCCCCCCCCCCTGCTTCCCTCCCTCTCCCCAGCTTAACGCCGTCCAGGCTTGATCTATAAGTCTCGCCTTGCTCACCATCTCCTCTTGCGCCTTTCCATACTCCCTCACACACCTCCAGCACTCGTACCCCTCCCCCCTCCCTCCCTCCCCATTTTCCTCTCCTCTCCCTCCAGAGATAAAGGGTGTGGGAGGAAAGGAGGAGGAAGAAAGGATGGAGGACGAGGGAGGGAGTGAAGAGAGGATGGCGTCATAGACGGGCTGACGGATGACCTTCAAGTGAGGAACTTTCTGGGGGTCGAGCATCCAGGCCCTCCTTCCCTCCCTCCCTCCCTCCCTCCCCTGCCTCGCTCCTCTTCCTCTTCTGTCTCTTCCTCCTCCTTCTTCTAGCTGTCGTTGTTGGTCACTTCCTCTTCTTTCTTCTCCTTTCCCCTCTCTTTCTTCTTCCTCTTCTGCATCGAGGAAGGAGTGAGGACATAGGAAGGGAACGAGGGAGGGAGGGGATGAGAAAGGCAGGGAGGGGTCGGCCTCCTCTTCCTCGTCTTTGAGATTTGCCTTGAGGAGGGAGGAGGAGGAGTTGGAGGAATTAGCGACTCCATTCTCTGTCTTCCTTCCTTCCTCTAACCCCCCTTCCCCCTCCTCTCTCCCTCCCTTCCCCTCCCCCACTTCTCTACTTATATCCACCGGCATTATCTCCCTCTCCCCTCCTCCTTCCTTCCTTCCCTCCCTCCAAGCCTCCCCCCGCTCTCCCTCCTCCTCCTCCTGCCCCACACCCGTCACCCATCCTTTCAGCCACTCCGTTGGGACCCAATGAAAGGCCTCCCCCTCTTCCCCCGTCAACGACACCGGCCCTTCCTTCCCGCCCTCCTTTCCGCCCTCCTTTCCGCCCTCCAAGAACAACTCCTCATACACCTTCCTCCGAGCCTTCATCTCCTCCTCCATTCTAGTCTTCCTCTCTTGGTACCTCTCCCGCATTCTCACCAGTTTCTGATTCGCCTCCTCCACCTCCGCAACTACTTCTTGGGGCAGCAACGACTCCAACACGTCCTCCCCCGGTCCCTCCCATCCTCTCCTCACATAGATAAGACAGTATGCATCCGCAGATCCCGCTTTCCTAACTCCCCCTCCCCTTCCTCCCACTTCTCCTCCTCGTGCTGTTGCTGCCGCTGCTGCTGCTGTACCGTTAGCCTTGTTGATGAGGGTCTCCTTCATCCCTTCCCTGCCGTCATCATAATCGTACTCGTCTCTCTCTTCCTTTCCCTCCTCCTCCTCCTCCTCCTCCTCCTCCTTCTTCTCTCTATCCCTGTCATCTCCCCCCTCATCCTCTGACACCAAATGAATAACATCCTCCCTCGCCTCATTCCTACCCTCCCTCTCCCCCTTCTTCTCCACAGACATCCTCCCCCTAACTTCATTCTTTTCTTCTCCTCCTCGTCCTCCCCCTTGCCCTCTTTCCCTTCCCCCTCCTCGTCCTCCCTCCTTCACTTCCGTGTCATCAAAATGCCACCATCGTCCGGTGGAGCTGTCGCGGTACTCGGCCGTGTAGTGACCGTGAGAGGCCGAGCTGCCCTTGTGATACATGATGCCCATCAGGTCGTAGAGCCCTGTGTATACATAGTGATAAACAAATGAATGAATGAATAGATGCATCGAAGTAATGAAATGTATAAATACACGACAGAGGAGTAAGAATTAGACAAAAACGGATACACTATGAATATTGACGCATGATTACTTCAAGAAATAATCACCAGCTCCCTAACTACCGAGTGCCTTCCCCCCCCAAACGCCCCCATAAACGCATCGCAACATGCACATTCAGTGCAGAAAAAAAAGAAATAATGCGTACCTTCGGCTTCTCCTTCGCCTCCCCCTCCTCCTTCTGCAGCCCCACCACCAGCAGCAGCAGCAGTAGCAGCAGCAGCAGCAATAGCGCCCATATCCAGGGTGTCGTCCAGCTGTACCAGCTCCCTGACCTTTTTCTTCTCCCCCCCCACATACACGTATCGAAGAAGATGCACGTTCAACACCGGCGGGAGCTCCGTCAAATCAATTCTTCGCTCAGCATCCCGTTTATCATGGCATTGACCGCACATGTATTGATTCTCCCCCTCCAAGCGCTCGGGCGCCAAGTACCGCGCTATACACCCAGCAATCGTCCAGGACGAGGAGGAGGGCGGGAGGGATGACAGGCTCAATTCAAGTTCATCGAAGCTTTCCTCCCGTCTTGAGGCTGTCTGACAGCACTGACACGTGGTCACATACTTTAATCTCCCCCTGTGCAGCCCCCTCACCGTTCCTGCCAATCCCCTTGACCCTCCCTCCCCCGAGGTCGAGGAAGCGAGCGAGGTGGTACCTATAGAAGACGGCGATAAGGCACCGAAGCACTCTTCAATCTTGTTCATGAAAAGCCGATGGAACTCCTGAGGATCCTGCTGCTCCCCCCTGTCCAGATGCAGCAGTCTCACAAACTCGTGAGGATTGTAGTTCCGGGCCATCCCCAAATGCATATGTGCAAACACCCGCTGTAGCTCCTGCAAGATCACTACCATCCTTTCCCCCTTGCTGCCTCCCGCGGAAGAGGAGGAGGAGGACGGAGGGCGGAATTCGTAAACAGCCTTCCGAAAACTCTTGTTGAAGAACATGGCTTGGAGGAGGACATTCAAGTAACAGGTGGCTCCTAGATTTGTCAGGCCCGTGGGGGTGGCGCGGTAATCTGTTGCTGCTGCTGCTGCTGCTGTTGCTGCGGATGAGGAAGGAGGGGGAGGGAGGAAAGGAACGACCGCCATGGCCGTTGCTCCACCCCCGTCCTCCTCTTTCCTGTCCGCATCCTCGTCATCTTCGGCGCCCTTGCTACTCCTTCTCTTCTTCACTCCGGCCGCTCCCGCACCCGAAGGCCGTCCCCGCTTCTTCCTCTTCCCTCCTTCTCCTCCTCCTTCACCTTTCGCCACGTCAGATGTCGTTGTCGGCACAGCCACAGTCCCCGCTTTTTTCTTACTTCCCCCCTTCCTTCCTACTCCACCATTTCCTCCTCCTTTTTTCATGCCTTTGCTAGCTGCAGCGGAAGGATGAGCCTTCCATCCCCTCATCAGCGCGGCCGGGTCCTCCCCCAAGGCCTGCACCAACGAATTCTTTCCACTTGTGTGCCATATTCCCTCCTTTTTTTCCCCCAGCCCATACAGACAATGTGGATTCTTGGCACAATTACCACTGCCTTGCGGGTGGTCCGAGGAAATGCAACGCGGGTAGGTGATCAGATCTCCGGCGCGGTAAGGGTGAAGGTGGGAAAACTGCCCATGCACCAGCTCTTCGAGGCCGGTCTGGGGTGGGCCTGCCCCGCGGCCCCTAGCCGAGGTGCTGGGACGGCGGGAGCGGGCACTCATACCGTGGTGGTATCGGTGTGTGGTGTTGGCTGCAGCGTCGTCTTTTCCCTTCTTCCTTGCGCCTTGCTTCGCGCGTCTGCCTTGCCTCTCCCAACCGAGATTTCGCGGAGTGGGTGTAGGATGAAGAAATGGATGACAAGGCTGTGGGGCAGGCGTGCGAGTGGGTGTGTGTGTGTTGTGTATGTGTGCTCGTGCTTTTCTTCCTTTTCACGGGCGATACCAACGGATTGGCGAGCGCGTTTGTGCTTTGCTGTACGAGCTCATTTTCCGACCAAAATCAATCGCATTCATATAGGCGACATTCCTCGCGCATTGATTTCTTCGATAATATTATATATATTTATATAAACTTTCCTCTCTCTTGGACTTTAGATTCACGTACCATGAATATAGAACACAAATAGGGGGAACATTCCCTCCTCCCTCCCCCAAAACCTCCCCACCCATCTCACTCGGCCTCGGGTCGTCCATGTCGGAACAAACACGCACAGCAAACACGAAATAACGATTCTTTTCCAATAATCAGACTTATACTCGGACATCTCTTGCACGTATCCATTTTCGTCATTCACTTGACACACCCACACATCCACACCCACACACCCACACCCACACATCCACCCACCCACACCCACACACACGTACACACACACATTTATATCTCATACCACCCCACCAAATGCCACCCCCTATGCTAGCGGCGACGCTGCTGCGCTTGTCTTCAATAAAATCTTCAACGCCTTTTTGTGCCCTTGCAATAAGATCCCAGCCAAATTCAACTCTACTTCATCGTAGGATGCCTGACACAACTGAGCGCCCGTGTGCACGTTCATCCCTCCCAAGCCCTCTGCGTAACGCCCCGCCATCTCATCAGGCACACTTAATAGATGCTTTAGATACTCTCCAACAGGTAAGTGCTTGAGGTTGGAACAAATGTGACCACTTCCATTCCCGTCATCATCATGAAGGGCTTTGAGGATTCTTTTGCGGTCTTGCCGGTCGGGGACGTATTTCCCTAAGGTCATTTTGAAGCGATCGGCGGCGATGGCATGAAGGCAAATTAAGTTATCGTAGCCGTGACGGCGAAGGTTATCTAGATACACGTCACTGGCTTCTTGAGAGATATCTGCAGCGCGGAAAATTCGGAGGAGCTGGTGTTCAATCGCTGTGAGGAGGAAGAGAGGGAGGGAGGAAGGGAGGGAGGGCGGATGAGTTGATATGGAAGACGAGATAGCGACAGCAGAAAAATAGAAGAGAAAATATACATCGCTCACAGACCACATAATACACAGAAACTTACGCTGCACGATTTCTTCCTCTTCCTCGTCCTCCGCGTCTGCCACTGCCTCCCCACACAAGCGGGCCACACAATCCCATACACACGTCGTCGCACCCCCCCACCCCGGACTCCTGCCCTCCATCTCATTCCCATCCCCACTGCTGTTACTGTTGCTCTTCTTTTTCGCCCGCTCCTGTGCGTCCTGCAATGTACGGACCACTTCCGTGCGATGCGCCGCCGACATCTTGCCACCCTCTCCTCCCACTTTGGACAACAAAAATTGTAGCGGGTCCAAACCCTCATTATCCATCACCAAGGAAAGAGGACTTACTCCCCCCTTCTCTCCACTTAACAACACACGTAGCATTTTTAAATGTCCGTTGACAGCAGCGTAGTGCAACGCCGTCCTCCCCTCGACGTCCACAGCTTCTAACAACTGTTGATGCTGCTGCTGCTTCCCAAGGAGCAGCAGTGCCACTCCAGGCGAATCTAAGTTTCCCATGGCCGCATGATGCAGTGCTGTCTTCTTTCCTGCATCACTCTTGAGAACATCCACTAGCACCCGTCCACTCTTCTCTCCTTCCCTCCCTAGATCTAGCAAGAATTTCACGGTCTCTTCCTCTCCTGCTCCAGCGGCGAGCATTAAGGGTGTCACTGAGGCATGTCCCAAGGCAGCAGCTAAGGAGGGGTTGGAGGCAAGAAGAGTCTGAAGGAGAGAGATATCGCCTTGACGGGCAGCGAGGTGGATGGGGGAGTCGGAGGGGGGGGAGGGGGAGGAGTAACCAAGAAGTCCCCTGAGACCCTCTGCGCGCTGGCGGTGTGGAGAGCGGGTGGAGGAGGAGGAGGAGGGAGGGGAGGAAAGGATGGTGGCAGCGGTATTACTGTGAGTGCGAGGAGAGCGGGCAGTATTGGGTGGGGTGCCTCCAGCGGGTACAAAGGAGGAGGAGGGGTGTGTAATACTGTTGAAAGTGGGGAGGAAGGAGACAGGGGAGGAAGGCATTTGGTCGGTCAGATTCCCCGCACCAGCGGGAGCGCTAGAAGTGGCAGCCTGGAGGGTAATGGTTGGGCTGCTATTACTGCTGCTACGGCTGCAGCAGCTAGTGCTGCTTTTCTTCCGACCGGGTGACAAGGAGCTGAGCAGAGAGAAGTCGATCTTGCCGCGTTTTTCCTTAGGAGAGGGGGGGGAAGGAGGGGAGGCAATGCTGGTCAAGGCAGGAGGGAGCTTGCGGGGGCTATTGATGCTGCGGGGACTGATGCTACTGTTGATATTGTGGTTGCTATGGCTGTTGCCTCCGTCGTAGAGGACTTCACGGACGTCGGCCGTTAAGTCCAAGCTTTCATCGCCTCTGGGGGTGGTACCGGAGGTAGGGGCGAGAGAGAAGGATGGTTTCTTCTGCTTCTTGGCGCTGTCCCCGCCGATGCTGTCAGTGCGGGGCGAGGCGAAATATGTGATCTTTTTCATTTCCTTTTTCTCTATTCAGCCTGTGGTGCGAGGGTTTGTGGTGGGAAAGAAAGGTTTGTTAGTGGGGCTCGTGTGGTGGTGGTATTCGTGGTCAGGCAAAGGAGCCTCTTTCGATTGAAAACGCAGTCGCATCATGGTGTCGCATACTGGCAAGCAGAAATATACTCATTTTGTTCTAACTTTGTTGGTTTACCAACGAGTGCTGGGTAGGGCCACCTAGACAGTTAGTCTGCGGCGACGTTGGTGCATCAAGTCAACGGACGCCAGAGCGACGTCGTTGATTTGAGAGGGGGTGCGTTGGGCTAGTCCATTGACGTCTTAGCTAGCTACTGCAGACATGCACAGGGGACCACAAGATGGGAGAAAGACAAGCCCATCGCTGGCGGTTAGGGTGGTTGCGTAGAAGGGAAGATGGGCCGTCGTTGGAGGCGAAGAGCACTTGTTACAAGGCCACTCGCGCGCATAGCTTGTCCACGCAGAGCAGCTGGTGCATTTCTATGGTGGCGTATGAGGGATGAGGTGCACATGCTCGAGGTGTGGTGCAAGAAATATGTTTTTGTGTCGTCGTGTTGGAGGCTGAGCTCAACGGTCGAAGCAAACTTGTGGTGTTGGTTTTCGGTGATGACGAGTGTGAAGCCAGATAATTACAAAGCCTTGATGGAATCATAGAAAATCCCTCTTCTGGACCAGTCACCGGTAGTATTCACGATGCAGAAGTCCCACGCCCCTTCCATCTATCAGGATTTTTTAGTGCCTGACATGGCACGCTGTCCTTCCTCCCTTCTTTGCCTCGCTTTCCACTTCACTCTCATCATTCGCTCAGCATTCTTCCCGCCCATTCCCGCGAAGGCAACCACTCTATACCGAGGTAACCATGAGCATCAGCACCAATCCCGTCGGGAAGGTATGGGTGGAAAACATGTTCCTGTGGCTGGGTCCCCTCCTCCTGTTCGTCTACAAGGTACGCTTTGGCCCAGAACCTGTCCGATAGAGCCTCCCCTCCCTCCTTGCCGTGTCCCTTCCTGTCTGCTCCTCGTACCACCCCCACCACACCTGCTTACGCCCTATCCTTTGAAAACGAAAAATACGTCCTTTATATTGTCATTTAACTGCGTTGCTACTCCATTCCCTCAATCCGGCCGCCCGATCTCACCCTCCCTCCTCTCTCCCTTTTCCCCCTCCCTCCTTCGTCCACAGATGCTGTACGAGTACCTTCCCTTCCCGGCCTTTGCCGTCTGCTTGATCATCCCTGCCATTTACTTGTACCGCATTACAAAGGATTTGTCTCCCGTAGAAGCTGCGGATGAGTTGAACAAGAAGCTTCGGCAAGCAGACCAAATGCTTGAGGAGCTCACAAAGGAGGAAGAGGCGGAGGAGAGGGAGAGGAGGAAGGTAAGAAAGAGGAATGGAGAAAAGAGATAATCGAAGGAAGACGTGAGTTGGGTTGTCAATTTCCTGGATTTGCGTCTCGCGTTCTGACATGTAATTTCTCTCCTCTAGGCCGAGAGCAAGCAACAGAAGAAGAAGCAACAGAGCGTTTCGCAGCCAGTACAGGTCGCAGCAGCAGCAGCAGCAGCAGCAGCAGCAGCAACTGCCACTGGGGGGAAAAAGAATAAAAAGCAGGCGGCAGCGGCGGCACGGGCGGCGGCGGCAGAAGAGGAGGATGACATGTTGTCGCGCATGGCGCAACAAAGGTCGAAGAAGGCCACGAGATAGAGAAGGAAAGAATGTGACCCAATGAATAGTTGGGAAGGAACAAATCAACAAAAAAGAGAGGAGGAAATAGGAGCTAAGGCAATAGAAAAAGTAAAATTGCTTCCGCAGAGACAAAAAAGCAAGAGAAATAGGAAACAGTCATACAAGAGGCAAACACCAAAACCTCCTCCCTCTCTCCCTCCTCCCCCCTCCCCCCCTTTTCCCTCCTGAGAGTCGTCGTGAAGGTGGAACGCGGTCCCTCCCTGAAAGCCAACATTAGAGCCGAAGAAAAAAACTTAGAAAGATTTGGAAAATATCGGCAACACTGACCGCAGTGGCAACTCAGAGGGGGGCAGAGGAGATTCATCATTTGTTGTTTCTTTTCTCCCTCTAGTCTCAATCCCTGTTTCATCTTAGCCCCCCTTCGTTCTTGCCTTTTGTCCTCTCCCTCACTCGTTCATTTGATAATATTTGTATATGACATTGGCACGCCTCGATTTCCATCCCTACATCTGCCATCCCTCCATGACCGCGACGGACCCTGCTACCCTCTTACCTTCCACCCATCCCTTCCCCTCTCCCTCCCTTTTATTCGAAGAGGGTGGGATAAATGGAGGGGAAATGGAAGGGAGAGGAGGAAGAAGGGGCTCTACCCACCCGCTCCTTTCATATACCGGTAAAGCAACAACGCGGCAACTCCAGAAGCGAAAGTCCAGGTCCAGGAGGAGGAATGGCTGCCCGGAGGGTTATACTGCTTTACATCGCCGTATTGCAGGCCGAGAGCAAGACCGTAGAGACGGGCATCAATCTCCAAACCCTTGTCTCGGAACGTCTCTACCTCGCTAAGTAATCTGTTTGAACAGCCGAGTTAATAAATATGTAGATGGATGAATGAGTGAATGCTTATTAATGAATAAAAATACATAATGTAATTGAATAAAAGGAAAAATAGGAGAATTAATAAAATGGAAAATAATAAATGAATAAAAATAAATTAAAGTAAGATAAAGAAGGTAAAATGAATAAACATATAATTATCATTTTCGAATATATCAATACACAATGTATAAGAAGGAAAAACAATCAGATATATAAGTCAATCCATCCGTCAATAACATGGTAAACCAAAAAAGAAGAGAGCTTAGAAATGGAAGAAGGAACATAGAAAAGACTGAAATAACTCTTTAGAAGCCCCCTCCGCGTGATGGTAATAATAACATCGCCATAATTAGAAACAGCGGAGCGCTGCTCGTTCCTTCCTTTATCCCCATTTTGTTTGATAAACAACCATCGCATCGAAGCATTGATGCTTGCCTGGGGAGGGAGGGAAGGAGGAAAGGAAGAAAAGGAGAAGGTGTGACGTACATACCTTTTGACAGGGATGCGATGGACGGTAATTATCTCGCCGTCATCCGGAATGGCGACAGGCTGCTGGTTACTCCCTAAATCACCGTCTATCTTCATAAAGACATAGCGTATGGAGGCGTTGCTGAGCCCCGGGTCGGAGTAGATGACAGGCGAGACGTGCGTGACAATGCCTTCAAAGCCGGTCTCTTCTCGGAGCTCGCGGATGGCGGCGGTGGCTTCATCCTACGTTTATATTTTATGAACACCGAAGCGACGTGCGGGAGAGAGGAAATCATGGATACGCTTGGTTTACGTATGTACGCAAAGCCAAATGAAATGAACAATCTATTATTGTTTTCTTGCAGTCACTCTACCTTACCCTCCCTCCCCTCTCTCCTCATACAAATACATACCTCTCCATCATCTACTAGACCTGCCGGCAGTTCTAATACCTCTTTCCCCACCGGCGGTCTGAACTGAGACACTGTTCACATGAGGGGAGGGGAGGGAAGGAGGAGGAAGGGAGGAAAGGAAATGGTCAAGATGGGAAAATGTGTCTGCTTTGGCGTGTATATGTCTCCCTCCCACAGCCCCTCCTCCCTCCCTCCGTCCCTCCCTCCCTCCTCACCTAATACAATGTGATCATTGTCTTTTTCCAGTGCCGTCGAGATAATAGCGACAACCCCTACTCCATTGGCGGGCGGCGGTCCTTCACTCGGCGTCCGTCTCGTGATTCTCTCTGCCATTTCCCACGTGCGTTTATGGCCCTTCGCATCACAGTACTGTAGCCTTTTAAGGCTTACCCACCGGAAGCCCGGGACGGTATGGTCTTCAGTTTTGATTACGTACGCCATCGTTCTCGTGCGGTCAACCCCGGGGGTAAATGCTCGACTGGCTCGGTTGTCTTAAGCCTATGCCTTCAACCCGTTGGATCAACGCTATCGATTCCTTTGGCTTCACCACTAGTTCCTCCTTTCCTTTTCTTTTTTACTGATCGAAGGAGAGTCCTGGTAGACTGGACGTGCCACCCGCTGCTGCTACTTGTCGCCAACGCACCCCTCGTCTCCCTTTGGCGGGCGAGACGACAACTACAACGACAAGCTCGGCTCGGCTGTGTCCTCACCCTTCCTGTGCTAAGATGGTACGTTGTGAAAAGAAGGGTGATATTGTCTCGTTTTAGGTTTAAATAAATGCCAGCGTCTTGCACTCAAGCTCAAAAGGGTTGTCAGAGTAGGGATGGTTGCAACGCGCAAAGGGTCTGGTGTCACGAAAGGGCCGCTGCCAAAAGTTGGGTTGCTGCGTGGGTTGGAGTTGGAGTTGGAGCTGAAGAAAACGCCGGACAGCGGCCTCATGCACCGTCACACCCTCCATTGATAGACGAAAGGCCTGTCTTCGTTCGGGTTGAGTGGGTTGAGATCGTTCGGGTCGGACCAGAAGTTAAAGCGACAACGGGAATGAGGGCAAGACAGCGATTCGGCCAGCCAGCGTTGGGCCAGCTAAACAGCGTGAACGGCTTGCCGCGGACCATGCTTGCCCTCCATTTCATATGGGCGTCTCTTTTTTGTCTCTCCACACTTTCACCCACGATCTGCCACAAATACGAGAATGACAAACTAATCATTGGCTGCACAGGCGTGTGCAGCGGTTTGGCCAGACTTCGTGTCCGTAGAAACATATCACAAAAGTGTATCTACCATTCAGCCTCCCCACCCTCCTTCTAACCCACGACGCACCATCTATCCTACCTAACGCTTCCCACCAATAGCACATACACACGGCTACCTTTTTCCATTCCGTAGAGTGCAATTTGGGGAAGCATGGCGGTGCAAGACGAGGCCGTGCTAAGACGACGGCTGGCGGAGAAGGATGCTTTCTTTTGCCGCATGGTCAATTTGGTGCCGGCCGACCTGTATTTGCCCAAGGACGATAACAGTGCAGCGGATGCGAATGCCAAATATTTTAAGGTTCGTACTATGTGTATTTAAAAAGATATATGAATAGAGTAATCGAAGAGGTTGATTTGGAGAATTTAGCGGGGAGGGTGGGATGAAGACTTAGGTAGACAGCAGGATAGCAGAGAGGGTGGCGGCGGCGGATAAGAAGCGCAGCTACGCTCGCGCTCTTTGTTTCATGAGGACAATACCTATGCACTTTGAAATAAGTAGTCGCTTACACACGCTGTAGACGTGGAGGCGACATCCTCTCACGCTCATTTTGCGTCGCATCGCTCATCCTCCCTCCCTCTGAAATACAGAACAAACGTCTAGCCGCGCCCAAGCAAGTCAAGAAGGAAGAGTCCAAGCGCGGTAAGAAAATTAAATTTGACCCGGCCAATATGAAGACTGTCACAGAGCTTCAGAAAGAGAGAGCGGAGAATGAGAAGGGCGAGAAGGAGGAGAGGAAGAGGAAGCGGGAGGAAGAGGAGGAGGAGGAGGAGGATAGTGAAAATGACGAAGACATGGAGGAGAGCGATGATGATGATAAGGGAGAGGAGGATGGGATGGAGGTCGAAGACGATGCGGGGGAGGAGGAGGAGGAGGCGGCGGCGGAGGCGGAGGAGGAAGCGGAGGAGGAGGGAGGGGCAGCAAGTGCTGCGACAGGGCCAGCAGGAGATGCGGAAGACGTTTCAGAAGGAGGAAGAAAAGGGAGAGGAAAAAATGGAGGGCAGCAGCAGAAGAAGCAGCAGCCTCCACTAGGACCTCTGTCGCTGGTGGGAACGACGCCGCGGGCGAAGTCAATCGAAGAGTTGAGGGAGCGACTACGGGTAGGTGTGGAGGGAAGAAGGAGAGAGGATCGAACCATACGTCGAGCTATAAGCTATAGCCACATGAGATTGCGCTAACATGCATGCCTTTTTTCCCTCTTTCATACCATCCTTCTTCGTGACCAACACAGATTAAAATTGAGGTGGCACGAGCTAAGCGTGGAGGAGTCAGTGAAGGCGGCAACCGCCGCAGTGCCAAGGATAGCAAAGCTGCCGCCGCTGCTGCTGCTGCTGCTGCTGCTGCTGCTGCTGCCAATGCACAAAACAGGCGGAAGAAGATGCAACATGTCCCCTCTTCCTCCTTCTCTCCTTCTACTTCTTTCCCTCCTTCTTCCCCTGCCGCTGCGGCAGCCGTTGCGGCTGCCACTGCTACTGCTGCTGCTCCCAAGCAGGAGATGGACCTTCAGTTTAGTAAGATTACCGTCCCAACTTCTTTTGCTTCGGGGGCGCTGCCGAAGAAGGGAGGGAAGAATTTGGTAGGTCTTCTGAAGAAGGCAGAGGAGAAGGAGAGGAGGTTGAAGGAGCTCCAGGCCGGGGAAGGAGGGGAAGGAGGAAAGGAGGAACGGAACGCGATTTTGTGGAAGGATGCCTTGAAGAGTGCGCATGGTGGGAAGGTTCTGGATAACCCCAAGTTACTCAAAAAGGCGATCAAGTCGAAGGAGAAGGCCAAGGCGAAGAGCAAAGAAAAGTGGGGCGATCGTACTGCCAAGCTCTCGGCGGCAGAGAGGGAGAAGCAAGGAAAACGGGAGGCGAACTTGAAGAAGAGGAAGTTGGGGGGAGTGGAAGGATGTGCGGCGGGTCAGAATATGGATAAAGATAAGGGGAAGGATGAGAAGTCAGGAGGGGGGAGGCGCCGCGCCGGCTTTGAAGGGAAGAGGGCGGATTTTTTGAACAAGGGAGGTAAGAGGGGAAGGGATGGAGGGGAGGGGGGGGAGAAGGGTGCAGGAAGCGGAGGGGGAGGCAAAGGCGGAGGGGGAGGAAGTGGTCAGGTCACGGGAAAAGCGGGGGGGATGGGAGGTAGAGGGGGAGGGGTAGGAGGAGGACATAGTTAGATGGCACTGGGGATGGGTGCGGAGGATGGTTGGGCGTAAGAGAGAAAGAAAAAGCGAAAAGTAGAAGTCTTTCGAACGTGCGTGTTTAAAGGTTGGGAGTATTTCTTCGTTGCGAGGTTGATGGTGATGATTTGGGAGCCAGGAGCAGAGAAAGACAAAAAGAAACAAAACGAAACGAGTGAAATTACACCAGACAAAGTTATGAATCGCGAGCATACCTCGTCGCCTCATAATTTCTTATTTTACTCGTCTACTGTTGCCTGCGGCCACTACCTTCTCATTCGCGCCTTATTTCCCAATGTACTTGAAATCTGGATGATCCAACACTTTCAAACTGATAGATTCACAGACTCCTCATCGCTCCTGACAAAAATGAAGGATCCGAAAAACACATTATAATAAACTTACATCCTTTACGACCCGGCTTTGCTCTGCTCTGCCATTACTAACCTTCTGCTGCGGCGTTTTTGCCTGCTCTCAACCGCTCGCTCATCAAAATCCTATGCTATGTGCATCTTCCATCCTCCTTCTTCCTTCTTCTCTCTTGTCAACATTTCCTCCCATCCATCCTCCCTACTTCCATCCCTCTCCTCGTGCTTCATCACATCGACACTGGCGTTTTCTCTGCCGCTAGACGTTTCACTACCCCTCCTTCCTTCTCACTTTCCTGTTCCCTCAGCACTTTCTTCCTGACCCCTTTCCCCCCACTCAACTCAATCTCATCCTCCGCCTCTGCATATAATTCCTTCAATAGCTCCAATACCTCAGGCCCCGCCTCCCAATACCCCCTCCCATTCGCCTCCAACATCCTCTTGACCACGTTCCGGAACGCCTCGGGGTTGTTTTCCATCAAGGTTTTCGCCATCTCTTCGTCCTGGACGTACCTCTCACACACACCGTCGTATACAAATTTATCCTTGAAACCCGCCGTGCTGCTCCAGCCGACCAGCGCCGTCATTCTCTGGGAGATCTCGTAGGCACCACCGGAGCCTTGGGCGGCCATGGCCTTGGCCCATTTCGGATTGAGGAGCTTGGAGCGGTACTCGAGGCGAAGGACGGATTCGAGGGACTGCGGGGCAACTTCTTTGGTAAAGGCTTCAATTATACTGACGGGAACGACCCTTTTCGGCCGTTTTCCTCCCAAGGTGGAGGTGGTGCTGGGGAAAGGAGGATGTGGTTGTGCCTGCGTGGTGGTGGTGCTGCTGCTGAAGGATTGTGCATCCTCCCTGCGTGACTTTTCTTTCTCTTCAGCTTCCTCCTCTGCGATACGCTCCGGCGAGTTGGCCACGTTTTCGGCCGCTTTCTTGAGAGCGCCTGGATTGGGAGGGAAAAAGGGTGAATTAAGTGATGTATGATTCAGGGAATACACTCAAAGCGAGGCAAAACAAAAGTGAAGATGCAGCCATGGCTTGTTCCAGAAAACTGATGGACAAACAACTGGCCTTTTCCCCTCTTTCAATCCCTCTCTGCCTCCCTCCCTCCCTCCTCCCCTCCCTCGTCCAGCTCCTCACCCGTGTTCGCATAATACTCTTGAATGTCCGTCATGCCATACTCCACCGAATCGATCTCCTGTACGATCCGCCCAGTCGTCGCCAGCAGCTCCCTCAATACCCCCTCCCTCCGCACCCCCCTCTCCCTTTCCCCCTTCCCGAACGAAAAACTGTTGCGACCCGCCCAGGTTTCCCCCAGCTCCTCCTCCTGCTCCCATTCTCCACTCCCCACGCGTTCATTCACCAAGCTCCCGAAATCCCCCGCCGGATTCGAGAATAACCTCGCCGTCGGCCTCTCCTCCCCCTGCGCCTGTAGTTTCCTGGCGTGCTTCTTAATGTAATTCTCCTCCTCGCTCTCCCCCTCTGCCTCCGCGGCGCGCTCAAATAAATCGTCCAATAAGTCAACGACGTTCGAAAACGAGTCCCGGAATATCCCCGACAGCGAGGCCAGGACGTCGATCCTCGGCCTTCCCAGCTCCTTAAGTGGAACAAGCTCGTACCTCACCACCCTCCCGGTCGCCTCCTTCACGGGTCGAGCTCCTACCAGCGCCAGCAAGATGGCCACACTCTCGCCTCTCGTCTTAATCACATCCAACCCCCACAGCATAACCGCCACGGTCTCGGGCCACTCCGCCCCTCCCTCCCCCCTTCCCTCCTTATGCTGCTCCAGTATCTTCCGGACAGCCTCCTGACCTCTAGCCCAGGCCCCGGGGGAGGGAAGGCGGTAAGGATCAAGGGCATGGATGTTCCTCCCTGTGGGAAGGACGCCTCGTCCGTCCCTGAGTAAATCACCCCCGACGCCCGGGAGGATGTACTGGCCGCTCAAGCCCTTGAGGAGGGACGACAGCTCGTCGGTGTTCTGTTCTAGCAACCGCTTGATTTCCAGAGCTTCGACAACCTTGTCCTTCACCCCTCCCTCCTTCGCTCCCTCCTCCTTCCGCTCGGTTTCCTCCAGCGTTCCCCATGCCACTGCCACCTCTTCTTCCAATCGCTTCCTTGCCTCGGCGTCGCCCAACGCCCTCTTTATCTGTAACGAATAGAATCGAATCAAGTCCACGGGCCGGAAGAGAGTCAGGGCATACTGTTCCTCTTTGGACAAGCTGTTGTACCAGTGCCTCGCTGGCGCCCTCTCCCCTCCCTCCAGTGCACGGAGAACGCCCTCCTTCCCTCCCTCCCCCCAGTCCTCCTCCTCCTCCTCCCCTCCATATGTGCTCGAGGAGGAGGAGGAGGATAAGGAAAAGAGGGAGGACGAGGAGGAGCTCCGCAGTCGCTGCAGCAACCTCCCCAACAACACCTTCCCCTCCACCTCCAAAGGTGTCTCCATTCCCACCACGGCCCGCAGCAGCGAGGGAGGGAGGGAGGGGTCGCCTTCAAAGTACGCGTCGAGGTATTGCAGTAGTTGAGATGGAGTGGGGCGCTGGCCAAGCACGTGGAGGCCTTCGGAGAACAACCGTTGCTCCAACACCCCTAGGTAGCTGCTTAGTATCCCCGTGTAGGCATCAAAGAGATCCGGGTCCACAACTTCGGCTTCTTCGACGGTGAGACTTCCTTCCCTTTCTACCTGCTGCCGTCCTGCCTGTTTCTCCGAGGAGGACGGGAGGGAGGAGGAGGAGGAGGAAGGGAAGGAGGATGGCCACGGACAATCTCCCCACAGACCCGTGCGTTCCAGCACCCCCACAATGACGGGGCGCAGGCCAGCATTCCCTTGGCTGTTTTCTCTGTATTCACTCAAGAGCTCGCGGAGTTCGGCGAGATCTTTATAGAGGCCAGCCCGAGAGTAGGGAGGGACGTTGTGGCTGACGATGGTGCCTAGGGCGGGAGGGAGGGTGGTAGGGAGGGGAGGGGAGGGGAGGGGGGGGAGGGGGGTGGGGGAGGGGGGGAGGGCGGGGGGGAGGGCGAGCAAATAACAGGCTTACCATAGCCGCGGCGCTTGGCTAGGATGGGATCGGAAGGATTA